>Ga0256405_10004548_pt1 | contig 25795 bp, 17 predicted proteins | sample RumenRJG_02DNA_FD_189096 | JGI IMG/M metagenome (GOLD analysis project Ga0256405, IMG submission 189096) | Bovine rumen microbial communities from Lethbridge, Alberta, Canada - RJG_02 | ecosystem: Host-associated > Mammals > Digestive system > Stomach > Rumen | place: Canada: Alberta... | reverse complement strand
GTATTTTCAAAGAAACGGCTCTGTGCACCGGTCGCTCCGACCGATCCGATCTCTTCCTTATCTGTCAGCAGGCAGCAGGAAGTATACTCCGGATTCTCCACGCGCAGGAAAGCATCCAGTGAACTGAAAGCACACACACGGTCGTCATGCCCGTAAGCGCCAACCATGCTGCGGTCCAGACCAAGATCTCTTGCCGCACCTGCGGGGACGATCTCAAGTTCTGCGGAGAGGAAGTCATCCTCTTCAATGTCATACTTTTCCTTCAGGATCGCGAGGATCTGCTGTTTGACCGGATCCTTCTTATCTGCATCCTTCGTCTTCTTGTCAAATACCATCGGCTGGGATCCGATCAGCAGGTCAAGGTTCTCTCCCTCGATCGCCTCTGCGACTTTCTTCGCCATCTGGTCTTTGGACAAATGAATCAGCAGGTCAGTCACGCAAAAGATCGGGTCATCCTTATCTTCGCCGATCTTCACCTCGACTGCAGATCCGTCCTTCTTCGCGATTACGCCGTGAATCGCCAGAGGAGTTGCCGTCCACTGATATTTCTTGACTCCGCCATAGTAATGGGTGTCAAGGAATGCCAGCTCGGTATCTTCATAGAGCGGAACCTGCTTGATGTCCAGTCTCGGGGAATCAATGTGAGCACCCAGGATCCTGAGACCCTTCTCCAGTTTTTCATTTCCGATGGTAAAGATCGCCATCGTCTTCTTCATCCAGACTGCGTAGACCTTGTCGCCCGCCTTCAGGGTCTCACCGTTCTTCACAACGGTCTCCAGATTGCGGTATCCGGCTTTCTCGATCCGCTTCGTCACCTCAATAACAGCCTCGCGCTCTGTCTTGGCAGCAGTCAGGAACTTTTTGTAGTCCTCTGCAAGCTTATTCAGATCTTTCAGCTGTTTCTTATCATATGTTGTCCATCGGTTGTCTTTACTCATGGCAGTCCTCTCCTTCTGATTATTCTCCGTATCCGGGTCCACAGACAGCAGATCGGAAGCCGTCGGCCGTTCCAATCCGAGTATAGGACCCGATCCGGATGCATGTTAAAGAGATATATACACCACAAACCGTTCATTTTCAAGAACAGATGGCCTCTTATGCCTTGCAATGACGTGCAGTTGTGTTAAAATAGCACATGTTTTTAATGACAGTGTTATATATAAGAAGGAATCAGAATGATCAGAGAAGATATCAGAAATATTGCGATCATTGCACATGTCGACCACGGCAAGACGACACTTGTCGACTGTCTGCTGCGCCAGAGCGGCGTGTTCCGTGAGAACCAGGAGGTTGCGGAACGTGTCATGGACTCCGGCGATATCGAGCGTGAGCGCGGCATCACGATCCTGTCCAAGAATACTGCCGTCTCCTACAACGGCACTAAGATCAATATTGTAGATACTCCCGGCCATGCGGACTTCGGCGGGGAAGTTGAACGTGTCCTGAAGATGGTCAACGGCGTCATCCTGGTGGTGGACGCATTTGAAGGCCCCATGCCCCAGACCCGTTTTGTCACGCAGAAGGCTCTGGCTCTGGACCTGCCATTTATCGTCTGTGTAAATAAGATCGACCGTCCCGGTGCGCGTCCGGATGAGGTCGTTGATGAGACGCTGGAGCTGCTGATGGATCTGGATGCTTCCGACGAACAGCTGGACTGCCCGTTTGTATTTGCTTCCGCCAAGGAAGGCTACGCCATTAAAGAAATGGGCGATGAGTCGTCTGACATGTCTCCGCTCTTTGAGACCATCGTGAATTACATCCCGGCACCGGAAGGCGAACCGGAGGGTCCTCTGCAGATGCTGATCTCCACTATCGATTACAATGAATATGTGGGACGCATCGGTATCGGCAAGATCGACCGGGGCACCATCAAGGTGAATCAGGATGCGCTGCTTGTCAATCACCATGACAATTCCAAGAAAGAGAAGGTCCGCATCACCAAGCTGTATGAATTCGACGGCCTGAAGAAGGTGCCGGTCCAGTCCGCATCCATCGGGTCCATCATCGCCCTGTCCGGTATCGATGATCTTCATATCGGAGATACGGTCTGCGCAGTTGATGAGCCGGATCCGATCCCGTTCCAGAAGATCGAGGAGCCGACGATCTCCATGAACTTCTGTGTCAATGACAGCCCGCTTGCCGGCCAGGAGGGAAAGTATGTCACTTCCCGCCATATCCGCGACAGGCTGTACAGAGAATTAAACACCGACGTTTCCCTTCGTGTAGAGGATACTCAGGACACGGATACCTTCAAGGTTTCCGGCAGAGGTGAGCTGCATCTGTCTGTACTGATCGAGACGATGCGCCGTGAAGGATATGAGTTTGCCGTCTCCAAGGCGGAGGTCATCTACAAGACCGACGAGCGAGGCAAGAAGCTGGAGCCCATGGAGATTGCCTATGTTGACGTTCCGGATGAATTTTCCGGTACCGTGATCCAGAAGCTGTCCCTGAGAAAGGGCGAGCTGCAGGGTATGGGCAAGACCTCCGACGGCCGCACCAGGCTGGAATTCGCAATTCCGTCCAGAGGACTGATCGGTTACAGGAATGACTTCATGACCGATACCAAGGGAACCGGCATCATCAATACGATCTTCGACGGATACGCTCCGTACAGAGGAGACCTGGCATACCGCCAGCAGGGCAGCCTGATCTCATTTGAAACCGGAGTCGCCGTAGCCTACGGTCTGTTCAATGCGCAGGACCGCGGCGCGCTCTTCGTAGAGCCCGGCGATAAGGTCTACTCAGGCATGGTCATCGGCCAGAGCGGCAAGAGCGAAGACATCGAGCTGAACGTCTGCAAGACCAAGCACCTGACCAATACCCGGTCCTCCGGCGCAGATGAAGCGCTGAAGCTTGTCCCGGCCAGGAAACTTTCGTTGGAACAGGCGATCGAGTACATCGATAATGATGAGCTTCTGGAGATCACTCCTGAGTCATTCAGGATCCGCAAGAAAATCCTGGATCCGCTGCTGAGGAAGAGATCCCAGATCTCAAAGGCACAGAAAGAAAAAGGCTGAGACGCACCCTTGAAAAACTGTCAGTCGTTCTTCACTGCAGCATGACAAATCTTCTGGAAAAGCCTTGTTTGTTTTGAAACTGAAAGAGGAGAGGGCAGGACCCTCTCCTCTTTTGTTTGCTTTTCAGATTACCACCATGGGCAAAGGGATTACTTCACCTTGATCTTGATCGTCTTAATGAAGGTCTTTGCTTTGTAGTTACCATTAGCAGCAACCGTGATCTGAATCTTGACTTTATATTTTTTGCCCTTCTTCAGACCCTTTTTCACCTTAATTGTACCGTTTGCAGAGACTTTGATCTTCTTGTTGCCGGACAGTTTCTTAAAGGTGATCTTTCCTTTACTGTCAGCTGCAGCTTTGATCTTGAATTTCTTTCCTGCTTTGACCTTTTTCTTCGCCTTAAAGGTTGTCAGCTTCGGATCCTTCTTGGCTTTTGCCTTATCTGCAGCAGCCTTTGCTGATTCAGCTGTCTTTGTTGCCGCCGCAGCTGTCTCTGCAGCAGATGCCGCATTCTTGGCAGCTGTTTCCGCATTCGCAACTGCTTCCTTAGCAGCTGCAGCTTCTGCGGAGTCTTCTCCGTATGCAGCCTTCGCAGCTTCCTGATATGCTGCCGCAGCAGTCTTTGCAGCCTCAGCCTTCTCGGCAGCAGTCTTGGCAGCTTCTTCTGCAGCCTTCGCTGCATCTACCGCTTCCTGCGTACCTGCCTTGGCAGCATCTGCTGTCTTCTTTGCCTCAGCAGCAGCTTCTGCAGCCTTATCTGCTTCAGCCTTTGCAGCTTCATATGCTTTTGCTGCTTCGTCTGCCGCGGCCTTCTTGTCTGCTTCTGCCTTCGCTTCTTCAGCTGCCTTTGTTGCCTCAGCTGCTGCCTGTGCAGCAGTAGTTGCATCATTCGCCGCCGTTTCCGCATTCTTAACTGCTTCCTTAGCAGCTGCGGTCTCATCAGAGCCTGCGCCATATGCAGCCTGAGTAGCTGCCTCATATGCATCTGCAGCAGTCTTTGCTGCCTCTGCCTTCTCTGCAGCTGTCTTCGCAGCTTCTTCTGCAGCTTTTGCTGCATCTACTGCTTCCTGCGTTCCTGCTTCAGCAGCATCTGCTGTCTTCTTTGCTTCTGCGGCAGCTTCAGCAGCCTTATCTGCTTCAGCCTTCGCTTCGTCATAAGCCTTGGCTGCTGCCTCAGCAGCATCTACCTTAGCCGCTTTCTCAGCCGCATCAACAGCAGCATCCAGAGCTGCCATCTTCTCATTCAGCAGGTTCGCGGTAGCATTCGGATCGTTTGCAGTAGCAAGCAGGTCTTCTTTCGCTGCCTTAACAGCTTCCTGCTGATCCTCCGGATATGCGGCCGGATCCACCTGGTTAGCAGCCTCTTTCGCCTTTTCTGCAAGTGCTTTGATCTCGGAAGACGGAACGACTTTCTCAGTTCCATCTACGATTCTGATGAACTCATGGCACTTACTGCAGTATACAACATCTGCAATTGTTCCGTTACTGGTGGCAGTAGCTTCTGTGACAACTTCGTCCGTACGTACATACTCTGTATGACCGGTTGCCGGTGTTGTCTTATGCTCAGTACTGAGAATCTCATTGCAGTCTTTGCATCTTACTACGAGATCATAAGATCCGTCCTCTGTGCAGGTAGCTTCAATCTCATTTTCCTTCTGTGCATCAGCTTCTGTATGTCCTTTTGCAGCGATCTCGAATTTCTCACGGCTGAGTTCTTCGCCATCTTCTGTGCAGTAGACAACCATTTCATAAGATCCGGCTTCTGTACAGGTCGGCTCTACTCTGTTTTCTTCAACAGGATCGCCCGGTTTGTGCCCGGTAGCCGGCACTGTAACCTGATCTCTGCTGAGTTCTTCACCACACACTGTGCAGTAGATTACAGAATCATAAGTGTAATCTTCAGTATCACTGTCCTTATTCTTCTCATTTTCGATGACAGCCTCACCTGCAGTGTGACCTTTCGCAGATGTCTGAATGGTGTCACGTGACAGTTCCTCATTGCAGAGTGAGCAATATACTACAGAATCATAGGATCCGCCTTCTGTGCAGGTCGCTTCCTTCTCATTTTCCTTTACAGGCTCTGCAGCTTCATGCTCAAGAGCATCGATCACCTCAGTGTTCGTAGATGTGACTTCCTTGCCATCAATTGTCTCTGAGAATGTATAGGTCTTCTCTCCGGGAACTTCGCACGCAGGCTCCTTTGTCACCTCGGATGTCACGGTATAGTCTTTGTCTTCATCTTCTGCGGTGAAGTTAACGATCTCTGTCTTTGTATGCTCTGCATCATTCTTGCAGGTATAGGTGTACTCCACAAATCCTTCAGAAGGCTTGTCGGCATTCCAGGAGATTACAGCCTCGCTCTTCGCCCAGTCGTGTCCGATTGCAGGATGTGTAATATCCTTGTCAACCTCTCCGCAACGTGAGCAGATTGCATAGTACTGTCCGTCTTCTTCGCAGGTCTCCTTCTTAATGACCTTTTCTTCTTTCCAGTCATGTCCCAGAGCCTTGATTACTTCGCCAGCTTTTTCAGCGCCACAGTTCTTGCACTTCTGATCGGCTGCTTTGCCATCTTCCGTGCAGGTAGCTTCCTTAGCCGATCCGGCAACATCTTCATACTCATGCTCAAGCATCTCGCTGGTCTTTGACTCTCTGCTCAGTTCCTCCTTGCACTCCGTGCAGTATACAACTTCATCATAAGAGCCTTCACTCGTGCAGGTTGCCTCAACAACATTTTCCTGAACGGGTTCGCCAGGTGTGTGGGGAAGCTTTTCAACTGTTTCCTTATGCACATCGCCGCATACTGAGCAGATTTCTACAAAAGCGCCTTCCCGTGAGCACGTTGCTTCTCTGGAAACATCCTCATCCTTAACATATTTGTGTCCGGCAGCTTCTACTTCCTTCTCGTCTGTTTCCTCACAGCGCGAACATTTAAATACGTCTTTCCCTGCTTCCGTGCAGGTAGCTGCAACAGATGCTTCCTCGTCCTTGACCCAGTCATGTCCAAGAGCGCCAGCAGTTTTTGTCTCTCTGCTGAGTTCCTCTCCGCATACTGTGCAGTATACAACTTCATCATAGGATCCGTCTTCTGTGCAGGTAGCCGCAACAACATTTTCCTGAACAGCCTCACCAGGTGTATGACCGGTTGCTTCAATCACCTCAGTACTGGTCTCACCGCAGTTGACACAGGTAACTTCTGCTTCGCCTTCCTCTGTGCAAGTGGGCTCCTTAATGACCTTTGTCTGCTCGAACTCATGATCCTTCTTCTCGATCGGTCTGTTCTCAGACTCTAAGATCTCATCGCACTCTGTACACTTCTTAACGTATGTTCCGTTACCTTCTTTTGTGCAGGTAGAATCAACAAATGTGTTGTCACGTACAAGTTCCCAGTCGCCCGGTGTATGCTCACCAGTCGCCTCGATCGCCTCGGTCTTTGTCTCGCCGCAGGCCTTGCATGTGTAGGTCATCTCACCGTCTTCGCCGCAGGTCGCTTCTTTAGTCACTTCTCCTTCATCCCAGTCATGACCAGTGGCTTCTGTAACGAGATGCTCTTCACTCAGAATCTCATCGCAAACGGTGCAGCGCACAACAGCATCATAAGATCCTTCTTCCGTGCACGTAGCTTCGACAAGGTTTTCTGTTTTGGGTTCGCCTTCAACATGGCCGGTTGCCTCAATAGCATCTGTCTTGGTTTCCCCACAGACCGTGCACACGTATTCGCCTTCACCATCTTCCGTGCAGGTCGGTTCCTTAACAGTTTCAGTAAGTTCCCAATCATGTTCTCCTGTGGCAGGGATCACCTCTGTATTTCTGCTGATCTCTGCACCACACTCAGAGCAGTAAACAACCGTTTCATAAGATCCGTCTTCTGTACAGGTCGGCTCTACTCTGTTTTCTTCAACAGGATCGCCGGCTGTATGACCGGTTGCTGCTACCGACTGTGTGTTTCTGCTGAGTTCTTCACCACATTCCGTACAGTATGATACTTCGTCATAAGATCCGTCTGCAGTGCAGGTAGGTTCAACTTCATTTTCCTTAACAGCTTCACCAGATGTGTGTCCTTTTGCAGGCTTGCCTGCCTCTACATAAGGTTCTACTCCGTCAACAGCTACTGAATAGGTGATGTACCCATCTTCCGTGCATGTAGGCTCGGTTTCTTCTCTATCCGCTGTAGCCTTCTGCCACTCACCGTCAATCTGATAAAAGTAAGCGCTATGGTCTGCAGTCCATCCCTCTGTAGTCCCTTCTTCAGCAAATGCCGGAGATGACAGAGATGTGACTACCATCGTTGCAGCTAAGAGAGAAGCATAGATTCGTTTCATGTTCTGTCTCATCTTTTCTACTTCCTTCTTCTAAAAATTAATACATGTTTTAACGGGTTACTTTTAAATTCTGATCAAAATTTAAAAATGGCGGTAAAACAATTCTTAACTACAGCCTCCTTTCGCGGGAATTGTCTCCAAACGCATACCGTCGCTGCGTAGAAACTCAAATGTCCATGCTGTAAGACAACGTCCCAGCAACAACACAACACCCCGATTCCGTGTCTTATTGACAAATCGTGAACCCGAGTCTGGTCTGTTTTTCGTAGATTATTTTAATCTGCGATTTTATGGCTTTTTCTTTGGAAAAATAAAAGAGAAATGAAAGAATGACGGCTTAAATGACGGCGAATTAATGACTTTACTCTATCGCGAATGTCTGAATATAAGGCCGTTTATTAAAATGAATTCTGACTAAAAGATGATGAAATCTCAGAATAATTACAGCGGGAAGAGCAACTTTATGCAGAAAAGATTTCTGATAGTTTTCTCATATTCTGTGCTTTTATATCGAATGACGGGTGAACATATCGATTCAGTGTGATATTCACATTAGCATGCCCCAGTATTTCGCTCAGGCTTTTCAGATCAAAACCTATTTCCACACATCTGGTTGCAAAAGTATGTCGAAGTGTATGAAATGAAACATGCGGAATGCCACATTGATTCAACACATTGTTAAATCGGTACTGAAGAGTTCTTGGCTCCACAAAAGAATTGCTGTTCCCGGTAAGGAAATAAACGTCAGGGGCATACGTGTGTTTGAGTAATCTGCTCACGATGTCAGGGAGGGGAATGTCACGTTCTGAGCTGGTGCTTTTGGGACGGGAAAAAATAATCTGGGTCTTGCTGCCTGCGTCATCTGATTTCAGGCGCTGCATCGTTCTTTGAATATGTATGGTATGTTCTGCAAGGTTAATGTCTTTCCATTTCAACGCACAGAGTTCTCCGATCCGGATCCCGGTAAACAGAGAAAGAAGAATTCCGAGGTTCGAATAGGTGGGGTTTTTCTGTATATAGTCAATAAGTTTTTTCTGCTCCTGCATGCTCAGAATCCTCAGCTGCCTTGGCGTTGTTCTGACTGCGACTTCAAGAGCACTATTATCTACCGGATAATTTCGGATAGATGCAAACCGGATTACATTTTTCAGAACGCGTACGGCATCGGAAATGGTTTTGCCGGAGATGCCCGTTCCTTTTTTTCCACCTGAGGAAAAAAGTTTTGCAACAAGGCCTTTAACACGTTCTTCGGACAACTCCCACAGGTGCAGGTTTCCGAGTTCAGCCTCCAGATAGTTTTCATATAAATACTGGTATTTTATACGTGTTGAATCCTTGAGACCGTTTGTTGTAATTTCCAACCAAAGAGGGAAGATTTCCCGAAGACGATCCCCATCTGTCTGTACCGGTTTCTGCGATGGTCGGGCAAGTAATTGCTCTTTTGCCTTCAGAAGCTTTTCGCGAGTTTCTCTGTAGGTTTTTGCATACACATAGCCATACAGAGTTTTAGAACCGCAGCGTCCCTTGATGAACCGCCCCTCCCATCGGCCGTCTTTGCGCTTGTAGATATTTTCGCCTTTACGCGCCATATAACACCTCCTACTCATATCTGATTTTTACATGAGCTGCAATTAATCATAATACCATAAAATGTATATTCAATCATAGTTGCCAGCTTTTGATCATGACATAAAACCAGATCCGCAGTGTGACGATCAGTCACGACGGCTAAAAGTAACTGACAGGAAAAAAACATATATAACGCCAGGACTTCACCGGCTTTTTTTAGGTTCATATCGGGGGATGTTTATGGAATGGTCTATTAATTGACAATACTCTGTTTTTTGAATATAATCTATTTCGAATATATTTCTACATTATATGAGATATATTCTAGTTAATAATCATTTTCGCAGATTAAAATAATCTGCGATTTTTTTTGTATTGCAGTCATCATTATGTTATTTGATATAACACATAATACTATGTTTCATGAGCAAATGCAACATATATATTTGTATATCGCAATTTATCATTAGCATATGCGCGATGTTCCTGGTCGACCTGTTCCTGACTCTGTGAGGTCCCCTGCTGTCGCCTTAATGAGAACCGAGTCTTTCCATTTTTGATCATTTAGAAGCAACTGCTCCAGCCGCGGCACCTGGGACCGGTCGCAACAGGCTCCCGGCAGGTAACTTACGTATCCCATTGCACACGCTTTACGAAAGTCGTACACCGTCCTCTTAATGCTCCTGTAGATGGTATATTCTGCAGCGTGGGAGGACTTGCGTGCTGTGCAAAAACTATCTTCCACGGATCAGAACTGATCATCGAAAAACCCCGGTTTCATCGCAGCAAACTGTATATTATGAAAAACAAATCCAGCGCCAGGAGCGGTAGTAACGCTCCTGGCGCCGGACTTGTTTTTCTAACCGTGTCATGACCTTGGGAAGAATGGACTGGTCAGGAATACCTGCATTCCGTCTGCCCTGCCGCGCAGCTGTTCATATACAGCCTGCGCTCTTTCTTCTTCATCAAAGATCCCGAATACGGAAGGACCGCTTCCGCTCATCATCGAGATCAACGCGCCGCCGTCCATCATCGTCTTCTTAAGTTCGGTGATCTTCGGATAGGCAGGCTCTGTCACGCTCTCCAGCACATTTCCGCAGCAGGCACACATCGCCTTCAGGTCTCCCTTGCGGATCGCTTCTATCTGGGCATCGATATCCGGATGCTGAGTGTTTTCATTCAGTTCCAGGTGTGTATACACATATTTCGTGGAGACACGGACGTCCGGTTTCGCAATTATGATGCTGCAGTCCGGTATATGCTCAAGCGGGGTAAGGATGTCTCCGATCCCTTCCGCAAGCGCAGTTCCCCTCATGATGCAGTATGGAACATCTGCCCCGATCTTCACCCCGCGAAGCATCAGGTCCTCGCGACTCAGGCCCAGTCCGAACAGGATATTCATTCCGGTCAGGACAGCCGCGGCGTCCGAACTGCCGCCGGCAAGTCCCGCAGCAACCGGAATGTGCTTCTGCAGATCAATGAATACGCCGTCTTTGATACCGAATTCGTCTATCAGCATCTGGGCGGCCATATATGCATGATTGCTTTTATCCAGCGGAAGAAATCCCAGATTGGTCTTCAGTCTGACGCCGCCGGATCTTGTGGCAGAGAGTTTTATACGGTCAAAGATCCTTACCGTCTGCATGACCATTCGAAGGTCATGGTATCCGTCCTCCCGCTTTCTCACTACGTCCAGCCCCAGGTTTATCTTTGCCATTGCCTTGAGATTGATCTGTTTCATATTTCCTCCCGTCAGGTCCGCCCTGTCTGTATCCGTTTTCAGAAAGAACGGATGCGGTCGCCGGATTCATCATTTTCCTTAATGATCTTTCTGATTTCTACCTGGTAGGAATAACCGGTGTCCACATTGACCGTCACTACGTCTCCCACCTTTTTGCCCATAAGCGCCTTGCCGATCGGAGACTCGATGGAGATCAGGCCGTTCAACATATCGCCTCTCATCGATGTGACGATGCGGAGTGTCTCTTCCTGCTGCATGTCCATGTCATAGATCACAACCGTATTATTCATCCCGACCTCGTCCTCTTTCGACTCGTCAGAGATGATCTCGGCTGTCTTCAGTACCCTCTCAAGATAACGGATGCGGCTTTCATTTTCACCGCGGAACTTCTTGGCAGCATAGTACTCGAAGTTCTCACTCCGGTCCCCCTGCGCGGCAGCCTCGGCAATATCAGCGGCAGCCTTCTTGCGCACGACTACCTTGCGGTGCTCAAGCTCTTCCTCGATCTTCTTCACATCTCCCCTGGTCAGTTTTTGTCTCTGCATAATACAATCCCCATATTCTTTAATAATAAAATGCGAAAATCGCACTGGATATTGTACTACAGTTTTTTTATTTTTTCACCCCGGACCGGACGAACCGCTTGACAATCCTTCTTCGTGAGGAAATAATGAAAAAACAGCCGCAGCTGTATCGGTGCATAAGCATATGATGCATGCGGAATTATCACCGGAAGGAAATGACTAAATGAGACTTCGCAATATTCCGACTGCCCGGGATGAACTGGCCGCCAGCCCCTATGTGATCGGGGAAGAAGACATGGCCGCACACCGCGGGAAATGGGCGGAAGCATTTGAATTGAAGCGGGCCCAGGCAGAAGCATCCAACTGCTGCGAAAAACACCCCCTTCACATCGAGATCGGTATGGGCAAGGGGCAGTTTCTCCTGGAGCTTGCAAGACGCAACCCGGACATCAACTACATCGGGATCGAGAACTACTCCTCCGTCCTGGTGCATCCTGTCCGCAAGCTGGAGGCAATGGCACAGGCAGGCGAGCCGCTCAGGAATGTCCTTCTGCTTCGTATGAACGCAGAATACCTGACCGACATCTTCGCGCCTGCTGAGGCAGACCGCATCTATCTGAACTTTTCAGATCCGTGGCCCAAAGAACGCCACGCCAAACGCCGGCTGCCCGGCAGGGTCTTCCTGCGCCGGTACGCACAGGTACTCGCCCCCGGCGCGCATGTCGAATTCAAGACCGACAACCGCAGCCTGTTCGACTTCGCCCTGGAAGAAACCCGGGAAGAGGGCTGGATCCTGGACGAATTCACCTGCGACCTGCACAGCGACCCGACTATGAACAAAGACAACATCATGACCGAGTACGAAGCAAAGTTCTCAGCCCAGGGCCATCCGATCTGCAAACTGATCGAACACCCGGGAATATGAACAAGTGCCTGTCACTTGTGCAACACCGGCAATCGTGGAATCTAGGGCTATTTTGCGTATATAATTGTGAAGAACAGTGGCTACACCTTACAGTTATTGATTCTCCTGCAATGGTGCGGTTTACAAAATATGTTACTGTTGTTTTTCGGACCTGGAGGTATATTATGAAAGATATCGAAAAGATGTTTTCCAACACAGACTTTTCAAAGCACACAGACCTGAAGGAACGACTTGCAAAGCAGCTGTTTCAGCCGGCTCCTTCCGACAAGGTCGTTTCCTTACCATTTCAGAGTCTTTCCGATGATGACCTGGATCTTGTCAATGCCGCGCAGGGAATATGGCGCGACGATGAAGACCCGAATCTTCTGAAGTGATTCTGACAGGCAGCAAAAATGCGGTGCAGGCATAAGCCCCTGCACCGCGTTTTTTATTATGTCCGCATGGGTCGCACTGTGGTATTTTGACCGTAACGGATATGACATCATGCATTTATCATGTAAAGCTGGGGATCTCCAGTGAAATTCCCTTTGACTTTGGTTTTGGCAGCTGCAGATCCGGCATATACCGCACCATACTCTCTGAAACTGTATAAGGCAGCTGCTCTTCCTTTAATACGTCACAGAACAGATCAAGCGATTTTCTGTCCTTTGTGAGCAGTTGGAAGGTGACACAGAGCTTATCCGGAAGCGCATTCACTTCCAGCATCAGATTACCATCCGTGATTGTATAGGCGGATTTGATATGCTCCGCCATACCGCCCCAGTCTGTCCTTCCCACGTAGCTGACCATATAGGTGTCACGGGCATCGCTGGTGTAAATGCTGTGTTTCTGGGCATACTTGGTCTTGGACTTAAGGTCCGGCTGGGCGTCGATCCCTTTCCTGGCTTCGACAAGCTGGCGGTACCATTCGAAACTGTTCTCCGGCTGCATCTGCGTGATGATCGCGCCTCTTGCGCGCTGGCTTAACCGTTCTATGGATTCCTGCTCCATCTCCCAGTCGTATTTCACATGGATAAACCTGACAAAATCCCTGTAGGACTTGCTGCATCCGATATCTTTCCGGTAGTCATCCGCAATTTTTGCCGAAATATGCCACCCTTCCTTCTGCTGGAAGTAGCGTGCCGTCGTTTTCATCATGATCGCAGCCAGTATGGAATTGGGACTTCCGTCAATCTTTTTTGCATAATCCATGAAAGCCTTGCTGTCAAGCTCAACCTGATAATAATAAACGTCATTTGCAAACGGATTCAGGAAATAAACATAATCATCTACGATCCCAACCTTGCTGTCCCCTTCTTCATAGCGCTTCAGGGGATCATCCGTCGGCAGGCTGTCGGCATCGGGATAAGCGTATTCCGCTTCATCGACAACCGAACCGACCGCTTTCAGGTCTGCAGGCGGCGTCATCGGACCATATTTCTTGGTCAGGTACTGATACAGGGTCGTTTTGATCCAGTACATCGCTCCATATGCGCCGCACATGCAGTGCGCCCAGTTGAACCAGATGCTGTTGTCCCTCCAGGTAATGGCAAACAAATGCTCCGCCACCTCTTCGGATCCAAGCACCAGGCGCTCATCTTTCTCCGGCAAGACCTTGATCTGGCGATCGTTGGGAAGCAGAACGTAATTTTCTCCCTCATCAAGCCCCACCTTGACAGAATAGTACGGGAAACGGGTCATCGCCTCACTGGCCGCCTGGGCCAGAAGCGTTTCATCCACCGCCTCATCCAGTGTTATCTTCATGCGGACGGTAAAAGCATTTTTCTTTCTGTATTCATAAAGCAAATAAACATCCGGATTGGTTGCCATCTTTATCCCCTTTCTCTATATCCGCTCCGCAGAAATGAGAGTCGTTTGCTTATCTGTTGTTTCACGATCTGCGTATCGATCGCTGCGTCATATCCGTGGAATGTTCCTTCGGTTTCATTGATCACTACATCCACTCCCGCCTGTTTCAGTTTTCCGGCATATGCAAGTCCTTCGTCATGCAGGCAGTCAAACTCCGCTGTTTCAATATATGTCCCTGGGAGCGCTGACGGAAGATCACACCACATGGGAGACGCCTTGTCTCTCTTTTCACTGTCTTTGCCGCAGTAGTAGTCCCACATGCGCTCATTTGCCTTGGAATCCCAGTTTGGCGTATCCGTATACAGCTTCATGGATTCCGTTTCCATCCTCGCGTCCGTGACCGGATATACGAGCATCTGAAGGCAGGGCATCGGCACATTCTCTTCTTCCCACCGGTTGCAGACCAGTGCCGCGATCGAAGCGCCTGCGCTGTCCCCGGCAATACCGATCCGGGACGGGTCGACGCCAAGTTCCTGAGCATGTTCTGCCACATATCTGTATACGGACATGACATCCTCATAGGCTGCCGGATACTGATACTTCGGCGCCAGATGATAATGCGGGAAAAAGACTTTGCATCCGGCCTTCTTTGCATAGATCATGGCGAGCTTTTTCTGATAGGCTGCTGCCTTATATGCAAACGCACCGCCATGGACGTAGACAAGAGCCGGCATGTCTGCCTGTTCTCCTGCCATGGAAAAGACCGTTGTCTTTACCTGAAGGTTCTGCGTGCCTTCTGTGACGATCTCCTTCTCCTCCATTCCCTCAGGGCATTTTGTCCGGCCCCACTCGAAATCCTGGTACAGATTACCAACCATGACGATCCCGGAGTTAAACGGAAATGAATTGGCGCTCTTTCTCAATTCCGGATCGATCAGTTCTTTATAGTCCATTTATTATTTTCCCCCTCCCGCAGCTTTAATCAGTTTCTTTATCGAATAGATTGCCAGTGCTATAGAAACAGCGAATCCAACCAGTGCAAACAGGGAGACACCGTCAATCAACGGCGGCATTGCCGCTGTGTATACCTTGCACGATCCACTGAAGATCACACAGGCAAATATAGCGATCAGTACATTCTTGATCACGTCGATCAGAACGTGGAACGGCTCCTCGTATCCTGTCAGTTCAAAGCTGATCTTCAGCCTTCCCTTCACAAGGTTCCGCAGTACATCCGAAGCCAGTCCGGGCAGCTTAACCGTTCGAAGCGTCGTCGCAGCCAGCGCTTCCATCGAAGATGCCAGTTTCTCTTTTATATCAATGCCTTCTTTTGCTCTGGAAAGCAGTTTCTCCTGAAGGAAGTCGAACAGGTCGAGTTCCGGGCAGAACTTCTCAAGCACGCCTTCCATGGTGACCAGGCTTCTGATCATCATCGTATATTCCGGAGATACGGCAATATGATGCTCATTCAGAAGATCCGTCAGCTCACCCATCAGTTTGCCCACATCCATATCCTTCAGGTTTGACGCTGACATATACTGGGAACTGATGCTCTCCAGGTCCTCCATCAGGCGCGTCTTGTTGAGCTTTCCCTTCACGGTCCCCAGTGCGAGGGCAGCGTTGGTCATTGCCTCCACATCTTCCTGCACCAGAGCAAAGATCAGGTTCTGGATGGCACTGATATTTGCCTCAGAGAGCTGTCCCACCATACCGAAATCGATCCAGTACGGCACACCGCCGCTGATCATGATATTTCCCTGATGCGGGTCACCGTGGAAGAACCCTGCGTCGAGTACCTGATGCAGGTAATTGTTCAAAAGCGCTTTCCCGATCTCCAGGCGGTCGTATCCGTCTTCTTCCACACGGTCTTTGTGTGATATGGAATAACCGTCCACAAAGGTCATCGTAAGAATGCGCTCCGTGGTAAGCTCGTCAATGATCCGCGGACAGGAGACTTGAGACTCATCTTCCAGACACAGTTTCCGGAACATTCTGGTATGCTCCGCTTCGACTCTGAAGTCCAGTTCTTCTTCCGTGACCTTCTCCAGTTCACGCAGAATCCCCTTCAGATCAAGAGTTTCAGTCTCGTCATCCCCCTCTGCTGTCACATTCACCATTCCGGCAAGTTTGTTCAGAAGGACAAAATCCTCCCGCATCATGTCAGCGATCCCCGGGCGCTGTACCTTTGTCACAACCCTGGTTCCGTCAAGGAGAACGCCATAATGCACCTGCCCGATCGATGCAGAGCCCAGAGGCTTATCGCGAAATTCACTGTATATCTCATCAATGCTCTTTCCGGTCTCCTGCTCGATGACCGCCCGGGCGACTTCTGCCTCCAGCGGTTTCACGGTGCTGCGCAGTTTCTCCAGCTCCCTGCAGTAACTCTTCGGAAGCATGTCGGTCCGGCTGGACATGATCTGGCCGATCTTGACATACGTGGGGCCGAGATCCTCCAATGTCGTCCTCAGTTCCTCCGGAGTAAAACCGTTTGTATAAAAGTTGTGCTTCGCAAATACGCCGAAGATCTCAGCGGAACGTTTTTTATTCTTTTTCGGTTTTTCATTTTTCATGGTTTGTTGATCCGTCATTCTATCTCACTCCCGTTATCACGCCGAAATGGCCAGATCCAGAACAGGCTTATCGCGTATACCACCGCAGAGTAGAAAAGTGTTCCGCCGATGACATATAACACTTTGCGGGGGTCATCTGCCCATGGATTCACAAAAAGGATCGTGCCGAACAGCAGAAGAAGGCAGCTTAAGATTACAAGTACCCACCATCCGCTGCGGCCGGAGCGCCGCGCATACATAAGGGCATGATACAGACCATACCCTCCGAGCAGGATCGGCAGTGTCCCGACCAGCCAGTTCAGAAGCGTCAGAAATAAGCCGTCTGCAGAGAACAGCAGGACGCCGGCCATTCCGGCCAGCAGTCCCACAAACAGTCGGATATAATGGATCAGCGCTTTGTTGCTGCTGATGAACTCCAGTACCTGAAGGATGGAGAGTACAAGGAAAATAAATCCGAGTGCTTTCCCAAGCAGCGGTACATAAGACACCGGAACTACGAACATCATCAGTCCCGCGAACATGAGAAGAACGATCAGCATGACCATTTTTCTTTTGAACTTATCCAAACTGTTGAATAACATTTATTATCCCTTTACCTTTTTGAATTTCTTGCCGGTAGAAGCACCGCCGTCGATCAGAACATCGATTCCGCACAGATAGCCGTTTCTCTCATCCGCGATCGTAGCGATTGCATATCCAAGTTCCTGAGCCTTGCCCATCCTTCCTGCGCAGGTGTTATCGATCATCTGTTTCGCGAAATCCGACTGCTCCACTTCCCTGTTGCCCATATCCGTTTCGATCAGGCCCGGGCTTACAGATACCACACGAATGCCTTTTTTCGCATACTCATGCGCGCATTTCTGAGCGTACCATACGACGAAGTTCTTGCTCATCACATACGCCATGCCCGCTTTGTTATAGTCGTTGCCGGCCATTTTGGCTTCACCTGTCATATGCTTGATAAATGCTTCTTCCTTGTACTCCGCCTCCTCATAGATCTGGTGCTTCACCAGAATGCCGGGTGCTTCGTACGCAGAGCTGGAAGCGATATCAACGATCACGCCGCCGTCGTTCATATACTTACTGAATTCCATGTTGACATTCTTCGTTCCCACTGCATTGACCAGAATGATCTGTTCCGGATCCGCCATTGTGGGGGACAGTCCCGCCGCATGGATCACAGTCTTGATGGTGCCAAGGCTTGCAGCCAGGACTGCTACTTCATGGACATCCCTGCGCTGTGAAATGTCGCAGGCGATCAGATGAACCTGATGACCCTCCGCCTCCAGAATCTCTTTCGCATGTTCCAGCTTTGAAACCGTTCTGCCGGTCAAAACCAGGATAACGTCTTTATCAATAAACCTGGCGGTCTCAAGTCCCATTCCGCTTCCGCCGCCTGTAATTACACATACATTTGCCATTTCTGTTCTCCTTCTTTCTCTCTTATTATCTGATCACAATGTTATATCAGTCAGTAGTATCAGCTTACTCTTCTGTTTTGATGATTCCTTCTGCAAGGAGCCATTCCACCATATCGTGGATCGTTTCCTCATAAGTACGGGTAGAATATCCCAGTTCTTCTTTTGCCTTGCCAGAATCAAACTGGTTATTTCTCGCCATACTGTAGACGTTGAAGGATGTCATAAGCGGCTTCTCGCCCTTCTTCTTCGCCATCGATTCCATAGCGTGTCCCATGATATTCGCCGCAAAGATCGGAAGGAAGAACTTTACTTTCTTGCCGCCGCTCTCTTCTGTGACCATACGGCAGAATTCCTTGAACTCAACCGGCTCGTTCGCGAGAATATAGCATTCACCGCAGCGTCCATTTTCAACCGCCGCGATCATACCCTGCGCCAGGTCTCTGACGTCGCAGAGATTGAAGTCGCCGTCTACTCCTGCAGGAAGTTCTCCGTTGATGATACGGATCAGGTTCTGGGTCGGCTCACCGATCGCATAGTCCCCGGGGCCCATAATGCCGCTGGGATGAACGACGCAGGCGTTCAGTCCTCTGTGGTGGACAGCATCCAGTACTTCCTGAGTGGCCATCGCCTTACTCTGGGCATAGCAGCCCGGAACCTTCGTCTCGTCGAAGAAGTCGATCTCTTTGATTGCGGTTCCTTCCGGCTGTTCCGGGATCGCTCCGGTGCTGGAGCAGTAGACCAGCTTCTTGATACGCGGCATGGTCAGGCACAGCTCAATGATGTTTTTCGTTCCGCCTACGTTTACATCGATGACTTTCTGATTAAAGTCAGGGCTCGAGGTGACGATGCTTGCAATATGAAGTACGACCGCCTCTTCACCTTCCGGGACTTCGAAAAACGGTTTCAGGCTCTCAATACTTGTAAGATCGCCTTCAAAGATCTCCGCCTCTTCCGGCACATATTTCCTTGCCGGATCGTTCGGCAGAATAAATGCTCTCACTTTACATCCGTTGTCGATCAGCTGACGGCACACGGTTCCGCCGAGAAATCCCGCCGCGCCGGTGACCAGATAAAGAATGTTCTTGTTTATTTCTGTTGACATAGTTTTGTTCCCCTTTCCTGAAACATGATTAAATTAGTAATTTTCTGAATGATAATGATGTTACCGATAATCGAATTATCAGTTTGTCAAAATAAAAAACCGTTATTCCGGTTTTTTCATTTCCAGTGCCTTGTGCCAGTCTACAAACCGATGAATGGTCTCAGCGTGTCTCTGCATCTGCTCCCAGGTAAAATCCAGGAAGAACGGCTCATAGTAGAGAGCCCATATTGCGTAGGTAAGAACGTGCAGTTCCTCCGCGGTAAGTTCTTTCGCTGCCAGTCCGCGCCTGCGAGCCTCCTCATATTGTCTCACATCCAGGGCATTCATTTTCTGTGTCCAGTCCTGGCGGAAATTCTCATACCTGGTTCCTGAAGCACAGCGGATCAGAAGCGTGAAGACATCTCTGCGGTCATATAAGAAACGAAGCCATTCCCTGTTCATCTCCGGCGTCAGGGTAAATAAATCATACAGTTCCCTGTCCGTGAGACCTGTCAGGTCAACTTTCTCCAGTTCGGAAAGATACGCTGTCATCTCCTGGACCATATCTGATACTAACGCAGAGAACAGATCTTCTTTACCGTTGTAGCGTTTGTAAAGAGCTCCTGTAGTCACTCCTGCTGTTTTGCAGATCTCGGAAAGCGATGCTTTCTCAAAGCCCTTCTTCAGGAATTCGTCTTTCGCTGCAGCCAGCAGACGGGGATCTATACTTTTATCCGGTAACGACATGATGCCTCCCCCTTTTGTATTATTATCTAGTTTTCAGTATAATTTTTCTTAGGATAAAATCAACTGCCAACTTGCGTTATTTTCCTTCCACGCTGCTCTTTGGCTGACTTCCTCACACATTACAGATATACGCATGTCAAATGAATAATCCACGAAGAAAATTCTCGAAAAATATCTTTCCTCAACATGTGATCATCAGATGCTCGTTTGTCACATCATTATAGACGGCACACTTCCTGTCACTGACATCATATATATGAACGATGTCAGACAGTGCCTGACTCTGTTCAAATTCAGAGAAAATATCCTTTGAAGATTCCAGTTTCTCCGGCGAGAAATGTATAGTCTTTTCATTGTTGAATACCGCAGTATACAGAATCTCCGATTCAACAAGGTCCTGAAAGATATGGCTTCCATATGATAATTCAGGATTGTAGCCAGCCTTAGATTCTTCTATCTCACATATAATCTCATATTCACTGATATCGAAAAATGACGTAGGAACCCCTAGCTCCGGTGATGTTGTCCCGACCCTGCCCGGTACGATCAGCATCATGTGTTTTCCCATATCACGATAATTCCTGTTGATCTTCCCAATCAGTTTTGCCGCCAGATCCTTTTCCTTATAGGGCATGTTGTAGTATTTAACGGGATCTACATATACTACGATATCAATATCTGCTGCTCTGCACATTCCCATTGATGAGCCTTTCGTCTCAAGCAGGATATTTTCCTCAGGTACATCCGGCGGAATCACGGTTCCGGATTGTCCTTTCTGTACCTGCAGCGGACGACACTGCAAAAGATCTATGGAGTACTCACCACTTTCAGATATGTTTATTGTAAATTCGATATCAACAGGATACTCATATTCTTCCTGAATACAATGGAGCATACGTTTCATCTGTTCCATAAGGGTGCTGTTTGCCGCCAGACCCCTGCAGGAAATGAATCTCACATCACGCCGCCGTCCCATCTCGCGGAGTCTTGATTCCGCATCATAATCATGTTCGAACAGTATCCTGCCGAGATAGTTCGGTATATCTGAGGCTATATCCTCAAGCGACAGCTTCTTAAGAGTCTGGTCAGTCATGTTTATGACCTCAGCCTTGCCCTGTGAGTACTTATGTTTATCGGAAGAAGAAGAATAGGGTGTCTTCTCCGGCATATCCAGGTTGACGATCCTCGGGTATGAGCCTTCGGTACGATCGACTGCAGAAGTCCCCAGCCCCATTACAAGCCGGAGCATTCCCGCCGTCGGATCAGACTCCTTCATTATTCTGTAAGGACTGTATGAATAACCGACACCCGCCGCGCAAGGCATATAGTTTGATCCATAGTAAGAACCTGAAACGCGCTGGATAAGAAGCGCCATCTGCTCGTCACGCTTATCAAGCCCTCTTCTCTTACGGTAATCAAGAGCGGACAGGCTCATGGAACTTGCATATACGACCTTTATCGCACGCTCAAACTCATCAAGCCTCTCCTCCAGACTGCCCCTGTTTACACAGAACACCGATTCATATTTCCCGGCGAATGCATTTCCGAATCCATCCTCAAGGATAGAACTGGAACGGATGATATACGGATCCTGTCCATAGTATTCGATGATCCTGACAAACTGGTCACGCATGGCATCGGAAAAGGTTCCGCCCATTATCTTATCCGCCAGCTCCTGTGCGAGATTAAAATACCCATCCTCCGTTCTTTGTTTTATCCGTGTATCCCAGAGGTTGTTATCAACAATATAGGTATAATACAGATCCGAACCGACATAGAAAGAATCGTGCGGTTCGAGCACTTCGCTGATATCTGATTCCTTATTTCTGATGATCGCCCGGGCAAGCAGCATTCCGCATGCCTTTCCTCCGATCATGCCTGTTCCAACCATATGGTCTCTTACCGCAAAATAATCCTCCGGTGTAAAATGCTTCTTTACCATCTGGCGCATCTTATCATCTCTAGTCATCATGATATCGCACATCCGGTGACAGTCGCCGGTTATATCCATCCCGTTTTCCTTAAGCAGTTTAACACGGTTAAAATATCTGTCCCATGAATCTGAATACTGCTCTTCAGCTGACCTCTGAGCCTGTCCCAGTGCCTGATAGAATCTGCTCGACTTCACACCATCAAGGATCGGTCTGAACTCCCCTGTTTCAGGGTTATATGTATGAGGCAGGAACATCGTATGTGAATTCCTGTTCCATACCTTCTCCGGGCGGACATATATGTTCCTGTTATCTGAATACACGTCAAAAAACAGCTGGGTGGTATTGAGTATCTTATTTACCGCCTGTACGCTATGCTTTCCCCTTATGATCGGAAAAAATGCAACCGTATCGAGAATGAAGAGGAACGGACAAGTAACACGGAAGAAGTTGCCCATCATGAGGTCTGTAGCCCATGCCGTCTGAAGTTCAGACAGGCAGTCGAAGACATAGAAGGCATCTTTTCCTTCTTCTTCTATAACGTTATGGATATCCACAGTGAAGTTTTCAAATCTGTGTGAAAGCGGAACGGTTACTCTCTTGATCTCAGGACAATCTTCCAAAAGCGGTTCATGACTGGCAAATCTGAAATATATGATGTTACGCTTATCTTCGATCGCCTGTTTAACATAGGGCTCCATAAAAAGTTTAAACTGAGAAAGCTCAGAGACACGCCACACTACGTTATCCCCCAGCCTGATGTTATCAAGTGCTTCATCCATTTCCGGAATACCGCTTTTTACTCTGTCAAATGCCGCCATACAAACAGCCCCCCCTAAATGCAAAACGGCGTTCCACCCGATATGGATGAAACGCCCTTGTTTTCCTTATTAATTTGAAATTATCATAGCAGTTAATACTTGATAAATCAATATGTTCCACGGTACAAAAAGAAGCACCGGCCCCGCGCCAATGACGCAAAACCGGTACTCCCGCATAAGTATTATTTCACTCTACCATATTTTATATGTGCCATGTTTCAGCTTGACCCGCTCCCATTCGTAATCCTCGATCACCTTCGCCTTTCCGGTCTTGAGATTGACCTGGATAATACCGACCTCCGGAGCTCCGTCACCCTGAGAGATTCCGAGATAGAACCATACGATCTTTTTAGACTTTCTTTCCTGGTCGTAGATAAAAATATACTTGTTCCTTGGATATTTGCTCTTTTTATAACTGCGGACCTTCTTCAGCAGTTTCTTCTTTGCATATTTGACACTTTTCAATTTTGCCGCGTAAACCGGCTGAGTGTTCGTTATCTGCACGGTAAATGTTATAGCCATAAACAGTACCAGCATCCCAAGAATATGTCTGCGTGTTTTCTTCATACTGTGTTCCTCCCTTCATCTGCTGTTACCTGCACCTGTCATAATTATATTGGAAATAAACTCTTTCTGCAATCGTATAAACAACCCGGTCCCTGGGCATCCTGAGTCACAAGATCGGCGGCTATTCTGTAGTTAACTATTGAATCACTTATTATTTCTTATTGGTCTTGAACTTCTTTGTTCCGCTCCACTTGGAATAACCACCGGCGCCATCTGTATAACGAGTTCTCACATAATATGTCGTATTCTTCTGAAGCCCCTTGACGGACAATTTCGTTTTCGACTTCCCTGTCAGTTTACTGATCTTTGTCTTAAAGGTCGGATCCGTACTGTATTGGACTTCTACTTTCTTGACCTTCTTCCAGATGGCTTTCGTCTTCTTTGTCTGTTTGAACTTCTTCCAGGTAATTGTTGCCTTACCTTTAGCCGCAGCCTTCGGCTTACTGAGAGAGGGAGCTTTTGATATCGTGATCTTTACCGCTGCCCTCGGTATGACTCTCGCCTCCTTCTTCCCGCACCTGGAACAAGTACGAACCTGACTTCCTTCTGCTTCTTCTGTCGCTGGAACAGTCACTTTCCATGTGCCAAAAGCGTGTCCGAATGCAGGGATAGCTTTCGTTGTTCTCAAGCCACATATGCAGGTTCCTGACTCAACTCCTTTAGTCGTACAGGTCGCGGGGGTTATTGTTGTCCAGTTTTCATATGTATGGATATGGGAAGGATCGTCTATGGTTATAATATCAACCCCGGAATCAACTGCTAACCCAGTGAAACTGTATATGTCAAATGTGCCTCCATCATCTTCTTCCTCTTCATCATCATACTCTTCCTCATCTTCTGTCGTGCCATAGTACTCCACACCATCTAATGTGTAATGGTTACTGTTACAATAAAGATCTTTCAGTTTTGAACAGTTAGTTATATTTAAGCTTGTAAGCTGGTTCTGATGGCAATACAACTCTTCCAGTAATGCATTGTTACTTATATTCAGTTCTTCCAGGCCACTGTTAAAGCAGTGAAGATATATCAGATTACTGTTATTGCTTACATCCAGTTTCTGTAATGGGTTTGCGCCACACCATAGCTGCTGAAGCGCAGTAAAGCCGCTGACATCTATGCTTTGCAGATTATTGTGGCTGCACGACAATTCTTTTAATTGTGTTAAGTCACCCATCTCAAGTCTTGAAATCTTATTGCTTGAGCACCATAACCCTTCAAGAAGTGTATTGTTTTTTACATCTAACGCTGTGAGCTGATTATTATTACAGTCGAATCTTGTCAAATTTGTATTATGACTCACGTCCAGATCTGACAGCTGATTATATGCGCAGTATAATACCCCCAATTTCGTATTGTCGCCTACATTCAGTTCAGTTAATTGATTGTCAACACAGTTAAGGTCTGTTAATTCCGGGCATTCGCTCACATCAAGCTCTGGGAGCTGATTCCACTGACAATACAATTCTTTAAGATTATTACAACCACCCACATCGAGCGATCCCAGCTTGTTATTCTGGCAATAGAAGATTTCCAAAGTTGTACATCCGCTTGCATTGATTGATTTCAGCCCGTCATTGTTGTAGCATTCAATTTCCTCCAGCGCAGATAGATTGCTTACATCAAGAGAAGTGAATCCCGATCCAATGTCGTTCAATAATATGTCCTTCAACGCTGCATTATTCTTAATATTCAGGCTGTTTACTGTGCAGTCCATGATACTAAGCGTTTCCAGTTCTTTATTGTTTTGCAAATCAATCGCATCTATTTCTAAACCATAAAGACCGTCACAGGACAGAGTTTTAAGGTTCGTAAAGTATCCTATACCGTCCAGTGACAGTGGTATCAATTCATCTTCTTCATCATTTTCTAAATCATCTATTTCCAATACCTCAACCTGATTTATTTCACCTGACGACAATCCCCCATCGCCATCCTTGTCGCAGTTTTTCTTAATAAAATCGCGGAATACCGGATCCGGGAAATGCTTCTGATCAATCGGAATGTCCTGTTCCTCAGCTGCATCGAGCATATCTTCTTCAAACAGTCCGTCGACAATATCATCGAGAGTATCGTCAGGGTCCTCATTTATTACATCTTCTATATAATCATCTTCGCCTTCGGTCAGATCTGTCTCCTCCAGAACATATTCCTCTGAAGACGCTTCGTCAGAATACTCATTCTCTGCCCAGTCCACTCCGATAAGAAGCTCCTCTTCCGAAGCAAACTCAAGGTTCTCTTCCTCTGCAAAGACTGATAAGGGTGACATCAATAATGCTCCCGTCATGATTCCTGAAATAAAATACTTGCATGTCGCTTTTCTCATTTTATGCCTCTCTTTCTTCAAGTCTATCTGTTATTAAAAGCATCCTTTTTATATCTTCGTCTTTACCTTTTGGGTTTTACTTCAAACAGAGTATCCTATACCACCGTAATATCTGATGCGCACATGATAGGTTGCATACTTCAGTAATCCTTTTAGAATCCAGGCAAAGACTAATTTGTTTTTACCCATTGTTTTCAGCAAATTGGAATTCTCACCATTTTTTATTAATTATACCGCTCAAGGAAGATACTGTCACCGTTACGTTTTGCAAATATTCAATCGAATTTTGCTGCCTTAGAAATCATAATCTTCCGGATTCAAGCCCACAACCTCAAAGAACACATAAGAAATACTGTAATCGTTCGGACATCCATATGCAGTAATAGTACTTTATACATGGAAAACGGCTTAAATATAGCGATTTCTGCGCAACAAAAAAGAAGCACCAACC
>Ga0256405_10004547_pt1 | contig 25798 bp, 23 predicted proteins | sample RumenRJG_02DNA_FD_189096 | JGI IMG/M metagenome (GOLD analysis project Ga0256405, IMG submission 189096) | Bovine rumen microbial communities from Lethbridge, Alberta, Canada - RJG_02 | ecosystem: Host-associated > Mammals > Digestive system > Stomach > Rumen | place: Canada: Alberta... | reverse complement strand
TGAAGAGGATTATGCTGAACAGCTATTTGATGTAGAGGGCGTATTGAAAAATAAATTGGAAGAGATAAAGAAATATTATAGAAAATATTGTGGCGAAGAGTGCACCAAAAGGCTGGATAAAGCTGTTGAACATATTCAAAAGTATGTGATGACTCTGAGGTTAGATGAGTATTTGTATGAATTTAGAGCGAATAAACAGAAGTATGATGGAATAGAGAAAAAACCTTCGAATCTAGCTCCAGATTTAGATTCAGGATTTGATGATAATGGAGGAGCGCTAAGCTATCCGTTCTATCACGCAGATAAGGACGATTCCTCAATCAGAATACTAGAGGGCACAAGCTTCGAATGTATAAATGGGGGGCTATACATTGCGGTATTAGGCATAAAGAAACAAAAGAAGGAATTGGATACTAGTTATTATTTTGGTAGAATTTTCTCGAACCCCATTAAAAAAGGCCTTCCAACTTGGAATGAGGATCCAGAGAATAAGATGTGTTTTGATTATACAAACATATATGAGCTTAAAAATCAGAACACATGGATAGCTGAACGATTAAAAGGGCTAGCCCAAATACCTACTAAAGAATTAGTGGATAAATTGGTTTCGTTAATAAACAATGGAGAGGAAAATGAGCAGAATAACTGAAGCATTTCCGAAGTTGAGCACGAACAAGACGAAGTAAGAGATTACGATGATGAGTAACAGGACAGCTGAAGCAAAGAAATCGATAAAGTTGGTGTGGTAAGAGTGAAAAGACCCCGCAAAAATTAGGGCAGGAAATGCCCCCCCTGAATGCGGAGGGGCCCCCCCCCCCCCCTTTTTTTTTCTCCTCCGCATCACTCTATTTTCCGAGATTTTCTTGATCATGTTTCTATGTTGTTGTGGCAATAGCCTTAGCTTAATGTTAATATCCGCACTCTAATAAGAATTAGTTCTTATGCGCTCGTATGCAAAAAAGTGTTGTAGGGTGACGCATAGCGTTGTATCCTTAGCAAGTAAGGTGAACGCGGGCGTAGTTCAATGGTAGAACACAAGCTTCCCAAGCTTGTAGCGTGGGTTCGATTCCCATCGCCCGCTCCAATGCTTTTGTTTTTATGGTTTCGTGTAAATTTCAGATTTCCAGCAAGTTGTTGCCCCAGATTGATACTCTTGAGGAAGAAGGAGATTTTGATAATATCTCAGTTTTTGAAAATACAGAATTAGGATTTTCTGATATGTTGGATCAAGATGGTTTTCCCATCGCGAAATTTTTTGATGTTGAAATTTTAGTTAAAAATGAGAAAAATGCAAAGCAATTGCAGCAATGTTTATCTGAAAGATTTGGGGACGAAATACATTTCTTCCATTATGCTTCGTTAAAAGATGAAGATTGGGTACAGGCTTACATAGACGAGTTAAAACCGGTAATTTGTGATAATTTTTATTTTTACAACGAGACTATTCAACCAGCGCCAGTTCAGACAAAATATAAAAATACAAATTTAATTCCAATTAAATTGAACTCTGCCTTAGCGTTTGGAAGCGGGCATCATCAAACGACCCAAGCTTGTTTGTTAAACATGCGCTATCTATTCGAACAAAACACTTATGAAGTAAAAAACATATTGGATATGGGATGTGGCACCGGCATCCTTGGAATTTGCGCATTAAAATTATGGAATAAGGCAAAGCTTATTGGCATAGACATAGATGCTGAAGCCGTCAAAATAACGGAGGAAAATTATAGAGCTAATGAAATTAACGCAACCACGATCATAGGTAGCCATCCGCCAGAAGAAGCAGATAAATTTGATTTGATTTTTTGCAATATTTTAAAACAACCTTTGGTGGCTTTGTGTGCAGACTTCGCTAGGGTGATAAAAACGAACGCCCACATAATAACATCCGGGTATATAACCTCCCAAGAAGCAGAAATCACAAAAGTATACACATCTCAAGGATTTGAAAGTATAAACAGAATACAAATTGATGACTGGGTATCCATAATGTTTAGGGAAAATGGCGTTTAAATTAACCTTGGTCAAAACATTGAAATTTTTATTGATTTTGGCAATTTTATTATGTGCATCATTTTTGAATTATTGTTTGCAGCAAATATTCGGAATTTGGTTTCTTCCATTAACCATTATCCCCATTTTTGTAGCTAGTTTTTTGGAAGTGCAACTTCCATTAACCGCAATAATTTTTGCAGGTATTTTTGATGATATCCTTTTGAACGGCTTTTTAGGATTATATCCTTCAATCTATATGCTCATGGAATATTTAATTTCAAAAAAAATGTCATCTTATCGAGGCAATAAATTGTTCATTTTGTCATTCTTTGTATTATTTTTTGTTACAATTCTTGTTGAGAATATATTTAGGGATACTTAATATAAACACTTTTTCAATCAGGATGTTCCAGTAATATACAATCTCGATATTTGAATAACAATTTTATTAAAAATGAGTCCAGTACGCCGGGCAATATGGATGTCTCCGTTCTGCTAGTTGTTTTGTTTGTCCTAATTTTGACCAGATGTATAGCCCTCTAGGATAAATTCCTGTTTTCCATTTTTTCGAATAAAATTCTTTTTTTGTCAATTTTCCAGAAAATCCCAAGTTACGTTGTATCGCAACAGATGAACGTCGAGCTTTTCTGAGGGAAGATGTAAAAAAATTAGAGTTTTCAATAAAACAAACAACATCTTTGTTAGGAATAAACACTATGTCCGGGCGTTCCCGACAAAACCAAAATAAAAATCCCCAAAATATTGGAATAATTCCATAAAAACGCAGATTACTTTTCAAAATACAAAGAATTATTCCTCCTGCGATAATGGCATACAATGCAGGCATTTGTGGCGATTTTATTAGCAAGTTCGAGCCAGGGATTTCAGCGATCCAACTTAAAATAGCACACAACTTGTTCAGAATATATGCCAAAAATTCGATAGGAAGATTGGTAAAAAACCCAGACATGAGAGAAAATAGTCCCACTGGAATTACAAAAAAACTAATTACCGGAATAGCAACCAGATTTCCCAACATTCCTGATAAACTCAAGCGATTAAATACTGCAACAGATATCGGTAAAGTTGCGATAGACGCTATTAATGTAGTGATAAGTGTGGACAAAATGTAAAAAATTATTTTGTCCAAAATTCCACAGTCTTTTATTTTTAAATTATTGATTTTATGTTGGAATGTTTCGTAAAAAGAGATAAGTGCAACTACGGCACAAAAAGACAGTTGAAAACTCACTAGAAAAATACTACCAGGATTAAACAATAGGATCAAAAATCCGGCTACCGCAACACTTCTGAGTGAAAGTACCCCTCGTCCAAAACTAACACCTACTAAGAAAACACTAGTCATGATAAATGCTCTCGTTGCAGAAGGGGAAAATCCAGACAAAGCAAGGTATAGAAAAGTTGCGGGAATTGTAACTATTGCAGCTAGTCTTCTTGGCGAAAATGTTGCCCAGAAGTAACTTAGATACTGCAACACTTTATATAAAACGAAGAAAATAACCGATGCCACGATTGACATATGTAATCCAGAAACAGCAAGTATATGCGCAGTACCTGAATTTACAAATTTGTCTCGAACATCAGGGGCTATTGCTGACTTATCGCCTGTCAATAATGCACTGGCTATGGCTCCGGCACTGCCATATTTTGACATCTTTCTTAGCATAGCTTTAGTCAATTCACGACGCATTTTTGCAAGTTTGCTGGCACAATCACTCGTTTTCCCTATTTTTTCAATATAGTATGCAATTCCAGTTGCATCTGTCCCTGTCAACGCATTGTATTGGAATTGATCAAATGTTCCTGGCATTGCTGGAGGTTTAAATGGCGTAAGCTTTCCTCGTATTCTCACTATATCGCCCGGTAATATCCCATCACTCATTTTTACGGAACAAGTCATCTTTATCGTTTGAATAAAATTAATATTTTCGTTCTTCACATCTTTAAAACTCACCCGTCTCATATTCTTCATAACAGGATGAGTGTCATCCATGGATGATACAACTGCAGTAAATTCAATATTTTCATATTCTTCTGTCAGAAATTTCTTCTGTGTCAGTAAATTTGTCTCCAATATTCCCCCGACTTGGGCGACATAAACACCTAATCCAAATATCAATATTGAAAAAGCTAATATCTTTGCTCTTCCATAGAGCAAAACGACAAGTGAAATTATAGATATGTTAAAAATCCAAATGTATCCCCAATGAAAAAATGGAAAAAATACACCAAATATTATTCCTATGCCCAAAATAACCGGAGCAAAAAGGGGTAATCTTTCTTTTTCAGAGATGAATAAATCAGTGAATTTCAAGCAATCCCCTTCCCTAATGCCAATACAAAGTTTTATTTCTTTTTAAAAATTGTATTATTTTCATTAAAACACGGCGTCTCGCATGACGTTATATTCCCGTATTCATCTCGTATGAAATAGATATATTCATCCTGTTCATAGAATGAATACAGCAAATCCATACTCTTGAACGAAAAGGTATCTCCATTCACATTGGATAATTTTGCTTTGCGTATGCCATTTGAAATGACTAATTCACCTCTTTCTAAAGAAATAGTTATATCTCCATATAGCTCACTCGTATATGTTCCCGCATATTTGCTTGGTTCGCTCATAGCAATCGGAGTTCTTTTCACTATATTCTCAATGTAATTTGTGTTTTTTTCTCGATAATAATTTATTGATTTTATATCCTCTTCGACCCAGTCAATTTTTGAAAAATTATATATTCTATCCAACACGGCATGAACTGCATATTCACAAAATCTGGTCATAGCCACTCCGCCAAGATTACAAGAGACACCCACAGCTATATCATCTTCCAATGAAAGAGCAAAAAATGCTGTAGAGCCCCGTATTCCACCCATGTGAAAAAATATCCTATGGGGATTTTCACCATCATCTGCATACTGTGCATTAAAAAAGCCCATTCCATAATGCATATCTTCGCGCGGATATCGTGACTTCACAAAAGTAACATCATGATCCTTAATCCCCTTCACAGTCACGATATTCGATATCAACTTAGCAAAAGTCTTCTTAGAAACTATCTGCACACCATCATAAGTCCCCTGATTTGCAAGCATCTTTAACCATTTCGCAAAATCCTCTGCAGAAAGACTTATGCCAGATGTTGCTGGAAATTTATGATAAAAACCATCATGTTCTAAATGCACAACTTCATCGATATATTTAGAATGAATATCTGCCACTTTTTTAGTTTTGTGAAAAATAGTCTCTGCAATTAAATGCCAGCACGTTCTCAGCGCTCCTATACGCTTGCAATCATGCGAAAATCTGGATATCAGATACTTTAGATATCCAATTTTACTCGTCTCAGCATCTAACCTGATTGCGCTCGAATTTTTCATGCCCATCTTGTCAAAGATATATTTTTGCACTAAATCTTCATATTTTTCACCTGTTGCACGCTCTAGAACTATCCCTACAATTCCATACACGACATTTTGATATCCATAAAATCTCCTAAATTCACCAGGCTTTTGTTTTAAATATCGAAATGCTCTTAAAATCTTCTCATTATCATAGCCTGCTTTCAATAAAGTGTCAGCTGAAAAATGTTTCAATCCAGAACTGTGAGATATCAAGTCTTGAACAGTAAATTCATTCGATACCTCTTCATTGCAAAGGAAAAATTCTGGATAATATTTTCTCACTTTATCACTAAAGGCAATTTTTCCATCATCCACTAACGCTCCGACCAAAACAGCTGTAACATTTTTAGAAACAGATGAGACAGAAAACAAAGTCTGAGTATCGGCATCTTTCGGCTGATATCCAGAAATAGCAGTTTGCCCGAATGCATTGCAATATAAAACTTTATCCTTCCTCGAAATTGCCAGAGTTGCGCCTGGTATTTTAATTTTCTTTAAACCATTAGCAATAACTTTCTCGATCTCTGGTATTTTGTTTAAAATTTCTTCATCGGAAATCTTCGCCTTTTGCAGATTCTCATAAACGACTTCGCGCTTGGCATCTTCCGCAAAAACTACGCAGTGTTGGAAATTTGTCTCCCAAAAGAGAAAAACTAACAAAAAACTTCTGGATAGCTTTAACATTTTCCTACACCATTTAACGTTTCTTTAACTATCAATAGTATACCTTTTAGTAAAGATCCTATGTTAAAAATTTTGGTTTCTAGAATGTTTGGCGGAGTGAAAATAACACTGATATTGTGTGCGACCATGATTGTATGTTGTGTATTATTTATATCATACAATGAATATACAAATCGATATTCATTATTAATAAGCAATGAAAATTCCGTTTATATTTTTGATAAAAAAAGTACCGTTTTGAATAAATGTGATTCGAAAGGATGTTCAATAATAGAAACAAAACTACCAACAAAAATGGAAACATCGTTTGCCCCCGCATTTCAACAAAGCAAGATGTTTGATAGCAATCCTCCCATGACACAGTCTATCAATGAAAAAATACCAGAACGCCCTTCCATAAAAGCGGACACAGCGAACTCTAATCCACAGGCAACATCACAAACAGTTGAAGCGCAGCCGGCAGGGAATAATGCAAAATTAGAAACAGAAAAAACGGGAGCCCCGAAACCAGAACAATCCAGTCTCAATCCAAGTTCGGGGAAAGATGATGAATTCATAGAATAAACAAAAAAACAATGCGTCACGAAATCCAGCTCCGCGACGCATATTACTTTAATAAAAGCTATCGAAAAATACCAAAGACAATGTGATGAACAAGCCTGGCAACGTCCTACTTTCCCCTCTGCATAAGCAAGAGTATCATCGGCGCAGGATGGTTTCACTATCGAGTTCGGAATGGGATCGTGTGTGGCACATCCGCCATAACTGCCAAGCCAACTCATCACATCACACTTTTCGCTTCATGCACTATGCAATCATCTAAATTCTGACTTTCAAAAAACAAGCCAATCAGGTTATTAGTATCGGTAAGCTCCATGCATTACTGCACTTCCACACCCGACCTATCAACGTGGTTGTCTACCACGACCTTAATTGGGATCTCTAGTCTTGGGGCGAGTTTCACGCTTAGATGCTTTCAGCGTTTATCTCTTCCATACTGTAGCTACTCTGCTATGCCCTTGGCAGGACAACAGATCCACCAGTGGTATGTCCATTCCGGTCCTCTCGTACTAGGAACAGCCCCCCTCAATTATCCTACACCCACGGCAGATAGGGACCGAACTGTCTCACGACGTTCTGAACCCAGCTCGCGTACCACTTTAATTGGCGAACAGCCAAACCCTTGGGACCTTCTTCAGCCCCAGGATGTGATGAGCCGACATCGAGGTGCCAAACCTCCCCGTCGATGTGAACTCTTGGGGGAGATCAGCCTGTTATCCCCGGCGTACCTTTTATTCGTTGATCGATGGCCCTTCCACATAGAACCACCGGGTCACTATGACCGACTTTCGTCTCTGCTCGACCTGTATGTCTCGCAGTCAGGCAGGCTTTTGCCATTGCACTCGCCATCTGGTTTCCGTCCAGATTGAGCCTACCTTCGCACGCCTCCGTTACTCTTTGGGAGGCGACCGCCCCAGTCAAACTACCCACCATGCAGGGTCCAGGATCCTGTTTCAGAACCACTGTTAGATATCAAACAATTAAAGGGTGGTATTTCACATTGTGCCTCCACCGACGCTGTCGCGCCAGCTTCCAAGGCTCCCACCTATTCTACTCATCAATCATCTAATACCACTGCAAAGCTGTAGTAAAGGTGCACGGGGTCTTTCCGTCTAACCGCGGGTACCCGGTATTTTCACCGGGATTCCAATTTCACTGAGTTGATGTTGGAGACAGTGGGGAAATCGTTACGCCATTCGTGCGGGTCAGAACTTACCTGACAAGGAATTTCGCTACCTTAGGACCGTTATAGTTACGGCCGCCGTTTACCGGGGCTTCCATTTAGAGCTCTCACTCCTCCTGTTAACCTTCCGGCACCGGGCAGGCGTCAGACCATATACATCATCTCTCGATTTCGCATAGTCCTGTGTTTTTGATAAACAGTCGCTACCCCCAATTCTGTGCCACCACCTCAAGGTTGCCCTCAAGATGGCCCCTCTTATTCCAAAGTTACAAGGGCAATTTGCCGAGTTCCTTCAACATCATTCTCTCAAGCGCCTTAGTATCCTCTACTCATCCACCAGTGGCGGTTTAGGGTACGGTCTATACGAGTGGGCTATTTCCTGGAAGTTCTTGTTAGCTAATCCAATCCAATAAGAATTAACTAACTTCCAACTTCGTCATCTCCACCCAGGTCACGGAATATTAACCGTGTTCCCATCGACTACGACTATCGTCCTCGCCTTAGGAGCCGACTCACCCTACGCTGATTAACATTGCGTAGGAACCCTTGGACTTTCGGCGGGCATGTCTTTCACATGCCTTATCGTTACTCATGTCAGCATTCTCACTTCCGATATCTCCACCGTTTCTCACGAAAACGGCTTCATCGACCTACGGAACGCTCCGCTACCGCTCGTACGGTATGCTATATCGTACGAACCCGTCGCTTCGGTGTGTAGTTTTAGCCCCGTTACATCTTCGGCGCAGAAAAACTTAAACTAGACCAGTGAGCTATTACGCTTTCTTTAAAGGATGGCTGCTTCTAAGCCAACCTCCTGGCTGTCTTGGTCTCCCCACTTCCTTTTCCACTTAACTACAACTTAGGGACCTTAGCGGACGATTAGGGCTCTTTCCCTTTCCACAATGGAACTTAGCTCCCACTGTGTGTCTGCTAATCTATACTAGTTGGTATTCGGAGTTTGTTTGGATTTGGTAGGAATCGCTTCCCCCTAGTCCATTCAGTGCTCTACCCCCAACTGTAAACAATTAACGCTCTACCTCAATAGATTTCGCGGAGAACCAGCTATCTCCGAGTTTGATTGGCCTTTCACCCCTAACCACAGGTCATCCCCTACTATTGCAACAGTAGTGGGTTCGGTCCTCCATTCAGTGTTACCTGAACTTCAACCTGCCCATGGTTAGCTCACCCGGTTTCGGGTCTCATGCTAGAAACTAAAAAACGCCCTATTCAGACTCGGTTTCCCTGCGCCTCCACCTATCGGCTTAAGCTTGCTTCCAACACGAACTCGCTGACTCATTATGCAAAAGGTACGCTGTCACGATTCTATGTATATCTCTCTCGAGATATACCTCGCTACAACTGTTTGTAGGCATCCGGTTTCAGATCTATTTCACTCCTCTACTCGAGGTTCTTTTCACCTTTCCCTCACGGTACTTGTTCGCTATCGATCACTAGGTAGTACTTAGGTTTGGAGGGTGGTCCCCCCATCTTCAGACAGAATTTCTCGTGCTCCGTCCTACTCAAGAAACATGGCATTCCTACTTTTACGGGACTTTCACCCCCTTCGGTCTAGCTTCCCAGCTAGTTCAAATTCTATCTCCATGTTCACTGACCTGATCCGCGTTCGCTCGCCACTACTAGCGGAGTCTCGTTTGATTTCCTTTCCTACAGGTACTTAGATGTTTCAGTTCCCTGCGTTCGCTTTACACCACTATGTATTCATGGTGCAATACAGCTTAATGCTGTGGGTTTTCCCATTCGGATATTCACGGATCAAAGATTGTTCGCATCTCCCCGTGACTTTTCGCAACGTACTACGTCCTTCATCGCCTCCTAGTGTCAAGGCATCCACCAAATGCCCTTTTTGCGCTTGTTTTGTTAAAAGTCAGAATTTAAATGATCGCTTTTTCAAGTTCTCAAATAAACTCTTATCTCAGTGCTATTATGTTATATCCTTCGATATAACATCGCAAAAAGTGTTTGATTATTCTCATAGTTATCACTACAAGTCTAATCTTGGATATTTTTCGATTCACTTTGTTTAAAGAACTTCCCAACTTTTCGCGTTAGGTTTAAACAGATCAAAAGTAATCCGCTTAAGTCTAGCGCAATCTTGGTGGAGGTGATCGGACTTGAACCGACGACCCCATGCTTGCGGAGCATGTGCTCTCCCAGCTGAGCTACACCCCCTTCGATCGTCCGTCGCAACTTTGGTGGAGGTAAACGGGCTCGAACCGATGACCTCGTGCTTGCAAAGCACGCGCTCTCCCAACTGAGCTATACCCCCCCAGTTCGCCTCTGCTTTCACTCCTGGTGGGCCAGGGAGGACTTGAACCTCCGACCCCACGCTTATCAAGCGTGTGCTCTAACCAGCTGAGCTACTAGCCCTTCCCTGCTCCTTCCAGGCTCTCATATTCGTATAGGTAGTCAACAGGCGACGTGAACCATTCTTACACATTTGAATGGTAAAATTATTTCCTTAGAAAGGAGGTGATCCAGCCGCAGGTTCCCCTACGGCTACCTTGTTACGACTTCACCCCAGTCATCGACCCTACCGTGGTCAGCTGCCTCTATTACTAGTTAGCGCACCGGCTTAAGGTAGAACCAACTCCCATGGTGTGACGGGCAGTGTGTACAAGACCCGAGAACGTATTCACCGCAGCATGCTGATCTGCGATTACTAGCGATTCCAACTTCATGCCTTCGAGTTGCAGAAGACAATCCGAACTGAGGTTGCTTTTTGAGATTCGCTCCATGTTTTACCATCTTGCAACTCTCTGTCACAACCATTGTATTACGTGTGTAGCCCAGCCTGTAAGAGCCATGAGGACTTGACGTCATCCCTACCTTCCTCCGGCTTATCACCGGCAGTTCTGCTATAGTGCCCAGCATTACCCGATGGCAAATAACAGCAAGGGTTGCGCTCGTTGCGGGACTTAACCCAACATCTCACGACACGAGCTGACGACAGCCATGCAGCATCTGTGTTACCTTCACCCGAGGTGTCCCAGGAAATCTCTCTCCCAGTTAAGATACATGTCAAAAGCTGGTAAGGTTTTGCGCGTAGCTTCGAATTAAACCACATAATCCACCGCTTGTGCGGGTCCCCGTCAATTCCTTTGAGTTTTAATCTTGCGACCGTACTCCCCAGGCGGAATGCTTATCGTGTTTACTACGACACCGAAACTATGAAGTTCCAACGTCTAGCATTCATCGTTTACAGCGTGGACTACCAGGGTATCTAATCCTGTTTGCTACCCACGCTTTCGCGCCTCAGCGTCAGAAATTGCCCAGATGATCGCCTTCGCCTCCGGTGTTCCTATGCATATCTATGAATTCCACCTCTCCATGCATAATTCCATCATCCCATACAATTCTCTTAGACTGCCAGTTTTCAATGCAGTTCCCAGGTTGAGCCCAGGTATTTCACACCAAACTTAACAATCCGCCTACGCGCCCTTTACGCCCAGTCATTCCGAACAACGCTCGCTCCCCCCGTATTACCGCGGCTGCTGGCACGGAGTTAGCCGGAGCTTATTCATAGGCTACCGTCATTATCTTCACCTATAAAAGAGCTTTACAATCCGAAGACCTTCATCACTCACGCGGCATCGCTGGATCAGGGTTTCCCCCATTGTCCAATATTCCCCACTGCTGCCTCCCGTAGGAGTCTGGGCCGTGTCTCAGTCCCAATGTGGCTGTTCATCCTCTCAGACCAGCTATAGATCATTGGCTTGGTAGGCCATTACCCCACCAACTACCTAATCTAACGCGGGCTACTCCTTCAGCGATTTCTCTTTCCTCTCTCGAGCTTATATTGTATTAGCGTCCGTTTCCAGACGTTATTCAATACCAAAGGGTACATTCCCACGCGTTACTCACCCGTTTGCCACTATGTTTCCTAATACAAGTACTAGAAAACACCGTTCGACTTGCATGTGTTAAGCATGCCGCCAGCGTTCGTTCTGAGCCAGGATCAAACTCTCATGTTTAATCCATCCGCTCATTAACTCTTCGTTTTTGGAATTTGACTGTTACTTGTTTAAAGTTCGTCTTTTCCTTATCGTCTTAATGAACAAAATGTCCGTGTTTTTATCACGTCACCTGTTCACTACCTATAATTCACTTCTTCCTAGAACCTGCCGGTTTCGATCCTTTGCTCCGAGAGCTCGTCATCTCATCCCGACAAGATAAATACTACCACCATCAATTTCCCTGCGCAATATTTTTTTTCAAAAAAATATAACTTTTTTGTCATGTTGTGCAAAAAAATGGCCTTTTCCAGGCATTTTGCGAGTAAAAAAAATTCTAAAATTTTATACAAATTTCAAAAAAAACATCTTATAAATGATTTTCTGGCCGCAAATGTGGCAAATTTACCCCCATACCGCATCAAAATTTCCTCAACAACAAAGACACTGCGACTGATAAAATCGCACTTAGCAATTACAATATGTCTTGTTGCAAGTTGTTCTTTTTTGTTAAGGCAAGAATTATCCCAACACTAATCGCGGAGGCAAGCATTGAGCTACCACCATAGCTTATAAAAGGCAAAGTCATCCCTTTGGTTGGAATTAAGTTTAATGTTGTACAGATGTTTATCATAACTTGGCATGCAATTTGGAAAAGGATCCCAAACACAGCAGTAAAAGTAAATATGCTAGCTGACTTAATGATTTTAACCATTGACCTCGTTATGAATATCGCAAACAGTATGACTATGATGAGACACATGACAAAACCATACTCTTCCCCTATGATTGAAAACACAAAATCCGAATGAGAATCCGGCACCATCCCCCTCATTCCACTACTAACCGGATTGTTACCGAATATCCCACCATGTTTAAATGCATCTATGGATTTTTGTATCTGGTATACGTCGGCATCCTCAGTTTTTACAAAAAATTTATCAATTCTGTCTGCAAAATGTGGAAGCATTAGATACAATCCAAACATTGCAGAAGCTAGTAAAGCCACAACTGCAATTATCATCGAAATTGACAACCCTGAAATAAAAAACTGAGCAAATAATGTCCCAACGATAATGACGGTCATCCCTACATCAGGCTGAAAAAGCAAAAAAGGGATTATGATAGCAATTACCGCCGAAGACAACAGGAGCCCAGGGAAATTACGATCTCTGTATTGTTCAGAAATTAACCAAGCGCTTATCACCGCACTTATTGGTTTTAAAAACTCCGATGGTTGCAAAGAAAATCCGAATATACTAAGCCAGCGACGTGCTCCTTTGATTTCCGCCCCCCAAAACAATGCACAAGTGACTAAAATCAAACAAACAAAATATCCAACAACTGCTAGTTTTCCAATATATTTTGCAGGCAAAGCCGATGTAATCAGCATTATCAACATGGCCACAGGAATAATCAGCAAATGCAATTTGGCAAAATGAAAAGGAGCAAAACCAAGCTTTATCGCAACCGATGGAGTCAACGCAACGCTAATCCAAGCACCGATAGATATCAAAGCGAATACAGACACCAATAGCACTCGATCTATTGATAAAAACCATTTTCGTAGTATCTTCGAAACTCTGAGTGACACTAATCCAATTCCTGAACTATTCTTACGAACTCGTTACCTCTGTGCTCAAAACTTTCAAATTGGTCAAAACTGGCGCACATTGGTGACAAAAGTACGACAGCTGCCACACTGTCCAGTTTAGCGTCTTTGTAAGCCATATTAATAGCTGTCATCATCGTCTGGCAACGTACTGTCTTTTTTATTCCTTCAAATATCCCTTCAAATTCGTCCATTGATTCACCAAAAAGGTATATTTTTTGCACGCCAGATATGTAATCTTTTATGTAAGGCATCGGATCAACCTTCTTACTTCTCCCTCCAACAAGCCAGTATATCTTATACCCAACAAAAGTAGCTAAAGCTCTCGCGGCTGCTCCAGGATTTGTCGCTTTGCTATCATTAACAAAAACCACATCATCAATTTTTCGCACGGTATTTAATCTATGCGGCAATGGCACAAAACTAGATATATGGTTAATAATTTCCCTGGATTTTAATCCCAAATGTTTGCAAATTGCATAAGCAAACGCAATATTTTGATGATTATGCTTACCTGGCAAATTCGGAAAAACAGAAAGATTAACAGCTATTCTGTTCGTAAAATTATTAAAAATAGCATTTTCGCAAACATATATATCTGAATTTGGTTCATTTTGGGTCGAAATTGTTACAACATTTTCTCCTGAAGCATAACGCGCCATAGTGATTTTATCTTCGTACGAAATGAATCTAAACTTCGCGTGTTCCAGCGCCTTATGCTTAGCTGACGTATAGCTTGCCAGATTCCCGTGGAACGCCAAGTGATCAGGTTCAATGTTCAAAACGCAGGCTATTTCAAAGCCTAAGTATTGTGAACTTGCTAGCTCATAAGATGACATTTCAAGGACATACCATTCTGCCTCTGGCATATCAAAATAAGGCACTCCAATGTTTCCCCCCATCTCTGCTGAAAATCCCGCTTTGCGCATAATATGACAAATCAAAGCCGTTGTAGTAGATTTGCCATTAGTTCCAGTCACAGCGATTATCTTCGCATTCTGATTATAAATCCTAAAAACATCAAAAGTAGATAAAACTGGAATAGCAGCTTCATTTGCCTCTTTTATCACTGAATGGCAATTATGCGACATAAATGGAATTGATGGACTTTTAATTACTACATCAAAATCTCTGCACTGTGCATCAGCTACTCTGTCCGGAATCTCTTCATCTCTATCATCATAAACAGAGACATTTAATCCGCGCTTTTTTAAAAATTCATAAGCCGATTTCCCCGAAACGCCATATCCAACGACCAGCACATTTCGACATGAATCGAGATTTAACATTTAATTGCCAACACGATACCGCTTAGCAAAGCCTAACACAATAAAAACACAGTAGCAAATAAAAAAACAGTTCCCACTTCAAATAACTCCAGCATTTATGAGACAAAAACTTTACATCCCAAATTTCTATATAAATCATTTGCCCACTAGATATTTTCATTCATATCATACTAATGATGAGCTGGTTATAAGTGCAAGATGTTTATTTTTAAAGAAAATTTTGTAAACCGAATGATATTCATCATGGCGACGGGCATTGTTTTAACATCGATAATTTCGCAGTTGTGGCTGGAAAAGGAGCCTTGCCAACTTTGCTTAATAACACGCTATCTTTTCCTCGCCACAGGAATTATTGCACTGCTCCCAAAATGGGGAAAGCCTCTGTTACCAACAATAGCCTTCATCACGCTAGCATTCACATTCTATCACCTTGGTGTAGAAAATCACTGGTGGCGTGGATTACATGGATGTGTTTCAGAGTTACCATCTTTAAATTCAACACCTATGGACGCAAAAACCCCACCGTGCGATATTGTAAACTGGACGGTACTTGGCGTTTCATCGACTCTATGGGCATTTCTGTGTGCAAGTTTCATATTCTGGCTTTCAAGCACTTCATACATAATTTGTTACTACCTTAAACATTCTATGTAAAACGGTGGCAATGCACACAGTCATTGCCACCATGGCAATCATAAAGTTATTTCTTTAAAGTTGATTTAAGCATCCACACAACCTTATCGTGGAAAGCCAGCCTGGAATTCAGCACATCAATGGCACCAATGGTACCAAAATCATCACTATCCTCCAATTTCTTAATACCAGAGATTATATCCACCCGAATTGCCTCATGTGAGGATAATAAAGCATTCAGCATCTCATTTTGATTATCCGTATCTACTTTTTCATCAAAGGATGCTAACTTTGCAAATTCAGCGAATGTAGCTGGAGCTTTAGCACCAACCATCCTGATACGCTCCGCAATACAGTCAATAGCATCAAATAAGTTATTATAGTGCTCTTCCGTCATTAGGTGTATCGACCTAAACTTTGAGCCCTCAATGTTCCAGTGAATATTTTGTGTCTTCAAAAGAAGGACGTATGAATCTGCGAGAATTTTTGACAAAACTTCCACAGAACTATTAGACTTAGTTGAAAATAGTGACATAATTTTCCTAAAAACCAAAAACATCTATTTTGAGTTTTACATAAATTTGCACTAAATTCAATCGTCCCTCATTGGCTTTCGTAAACAATTATGACAAGTCCTCCTCAATTCTGAGCAACTGGTTATATTTCGCGACACGCTCACCGCGAGCTGGAGCTCCAGTTTTAATGAATTTTGCCCCAACTGCTACGGATAAATCAGCTATGGTTGTATCATCAGTTTCACCAGATCTATGTGAAATCACAGTGTTATACCCATTATCTTGAGCCAACTTAATCGCTCGCAGAGTTTCAGTTAATGTTCCTATCTGATTTAGTTTAATCAGAATTGCATTAGATGCCATCAAATCAATTCCTTTAGCCAATCTGCTTGGATTTGTGACGTATAAGTCATCGCCCACTATCTGAATTTTATCCCCAAGTTCTCTGTTCATTTTGGCAAATCCATTCCAATCTTCTTCGGCTAATGGATCTTCTATGGAAATTATTGGATAATCCTTAATCAATTCTTTATAAAATTCTATCATTTCATCTGATGTTTTTGTTTGCCCTTCTATAGTGTATTGACCATCTTTGAAGAGCTCAGAAGCAGCAACATCAAGAGCTATTTGAACATCACCATAAGGTCTATACCCTGCAATCTTAATCGCTTCAATCACTAAATCTAAAGCATCTCTGGTCGATGACAAATTTGGAGCTACTCCTCCTTCATCTCCAACATTTGAATTCAAGCCTTTTGATTTCAGCAACTTTTTTAAGTTGTGATATATGGTAGCGCACATAACGATGTATTCCTTGAATGTTGCGACTTTCGCTGGCACAATCATAAATTCCTGCACATCAATTTTATTATCAGCATGTGCACCACCATTCAATATGTTCATCATAGGACGCGGTAAGCTACACTTTGCGATTCCGCCTATGTATCGATAAAGCGGTAAATTGTGATATTCGGCCATTGCATGACAAACAGCCAAACTTACCGACAAAATTGCATTAGCTCCAAGCTTAGCTTTATTGGGGGTTCCATCCAGCTCAATCATAATTTGATCAATTTTTGACTGATTAGAAGCATCCTCACCAATCAACTTAGGTGATATTATGTTGTTCACATTATCAACAGCGTTCAAGACTCCTTTGCCGACAAAACGCTCTCCGCCATCTCGAAGTTCGATTGCTTCAAAAGCTCCTGTGGAAGCCCCAGATGGCACTGATGCAATACCAACTACCCCAGATTCCAAAATGACCTCGGTTTCCACCGTTGGATATCCCCGTGAATCTAAAATTTCTCTCGCATATACACTTTTTATAAATGACATAATACTCACCAAGTGAAAATCATACTGGAATTCTATGCCCTAACTATAGAATTTGTCAAAAATTTTCGTTCACACGTTAATAAGCACCTCAATTTAACCAGGCACTAAGCAATTCATAATAAACTGTTTCGAGAACTTGCAATTCCTCAATGGAGCACCATTCATTAACAATGTGAGCATTTGAAATAGGTGTGCCAATTTCGACCACATCCGTAATTCTGTGAAGAGACACTGCATCCGAATTGCCACCATATGTTCCGCATTCAGGAACGACTCCTATTGCTTTTGTAACCGCAGATGAACAAAATTTAATAAACTCATCACCCGCACCAATAAATGGAGCACTGAAGCGTTTAAATTTAACAGAAATATTTTGTGGTAACTTTTTGGTAATAAAATCCTCCAGAGTATCAAATGACCAATTATCATTGAAGCGAATATTAAATTTTGCTGTTGCTATGCCCGGAATAACATTGCGAGTATCGTTATCAACGTCCACAGACGTCATCTCTATGTCAGAAGGAGAAAAATTCGCACTTCCAGCATCTAATGCTGTATTAGAAAATTGAGACAGAAACGCTACAAAACCATGTAAATGATTTCCATATTGTTTTCCATTTACGACGTGACATTGAGCCCCCATGGATGTAAAATCCACATTCAAACTTCCTCGGCAACCAATTTTGATGTATTCTCCACTCCTGCTAGGAGAACAACTTTCGCATAGAATACATCCCTTTATCTTTTCGTTACGACTCAGTAGCCATTCTACGACTCGGTTTGTCCCGTCTTCTCCCATTATCTCTTCATCGCTAGTTAGCAAAACAGAAATTGAAACACCACGAGGATTTGTGTTCAAAAATTTTGCAATAGCAGACAAAGCCGATGACAAAGGGCCCTTCATATCGTTTGTCCCACGCCCATAAAGCTTCCCATCACGATTGGTCAAAATAAAAGGATTTGTATTCCAACCTTCCATTGGCGGAACCACATCTATGTGCCCGGCGAAACAAAGATTTTTTTCAAAATCGCCATATTTCGCATATAAATTGGCTACATTCCCAAATTGCAACTTCCAGCACGTAAATCCCAACTTTTCGAGAAAGCTAGAACAATAATTAATTGCGCTGCTTCCTTCTGGGGTTACTGTCTCAAAAGACACCAAATCTTCTAATAATTTTAAATACATAAAAAAAACACTCACAGACTCTGTGCAATTTTATCACTAAAAATCACAGCCATCCAAGCTATAGGGTTGTATTCACAATATCGCGATTGAGAGTAAATATATAATCTCGCTTAATGAACACATATTTCGTGTTAATTATCTATGGATATGAAAAAAGTTTGACTGACTTGAAAATTTTGTGTTACCATCTGTGCAGAGAGTGGGTCTTTAGTTCAGTTGGTTAGAACCCTCCGCTCATAACGGAGTTGTCGTAGGTTCGAGTCCTACAGGACCCACCAATTTTCATAGAAATTTTTATAAGGTTAGTGCGGATTTGATGCTCGGAGGAATGGGGGAATTTGATACCGCATTCAGATCTGTTAGCGTAGCTAGAACTTTACATCTTGAGAAATTCTCGACTGTGTTGGTTAGTGTTGTTTTTCCGTTCAAGATAATGCCCAAGATATCGATGTTCCTAGCTTTTAAAGCCTCGACGGTCAAAAATATATGATTTAAAAATCCTAATTTAGATTTAGCTACTATTAACGCCTTCGCATTCATGAGATTAATTAAATCAGCCATCATGATGTCGTGTGTAATTGGCACGAGAGTTCCCCCTGCTCCTTCGATTACTGTATTATTTGGTGGACATTGCCTTTTTATCGTGTCTATATCGATATCTATTCCTTCAAGGCACGCGGCATCATATGCTGATAGCGGTGCTTTCAATCTATACGCATTAGGAATAATACGCGTTGTTGGAGAAAATTGACTGACTGTCTTTGCATCGGAATCATCACCAGTTTGTATCGGTTTAAAGTATGAAGCAGAAGTGTTTTTGCAAATCCAGGCAGATGTTATTGTTTTTCCGATATCAGTATCCGTTCCTGTTATGAATATATTCATGCTCTACCCCGTTCAAAATTATATCCCTTATTTTATCAAAATTTTATCAAAAAATAGAATATCGCTACCGGCTAGAGCAACGTGGCATAATAAAAAATGCTATTAGCGAATCACGCGTGGCGGTCGACGGGTCTAACTGTCCAGATTTTATCGAAAGCTCATTGTTGAGCACGCGCTGGAATATCGCCTGTTGTAATTGTGTCTCTAAACCTCCATTTATCAACCTTTTTTCCAAGATTTTATGTATAAGCATTGCATTCGCGGAAGCCTCAGTTTCATTTAATCCATCATTCAAAGTGATAGACGGGAAATTTTTAGGCACTGCCATTGACAGCTTTTTCTCTTTCTCGGGCTTAGTATCGTGAAGCTGACCGAAAATATCATTTTGCATAATCTTCATAACTAAACACTTTCTATAAAAAACGCACTTTTGGAACTATGAAGCCCCAGTATAAATGTGTCTTTATTCAAACGATTGTCTCCGTTAAGCAACGTTTCCCTAACCAGGCATTGATCTAGAAAGAAATGCAGATGGACATCAATCCCGTGAGGAACGTAAAGACGTATGATTTCCTTCATCTTTTGAAGCGAGGAAAACTTTCGATCTTTTGAAGATTTTTTGGGCAAAAATTTTGTATATTGCTCAAAATCCAAAGCGCCAATCAAAATTGTTATACCTTTCGTCGCATCCCAAACTTTATCTCCCAACAAACTGTTTTCTCCTAATTTATTGTACCTCCCCTTTGTCCCAATAGACATCCGCTCTCCGATCGGAGCCTGTATAAAACCGCCTTCAAACTGGCGTATTTCTATTGGCACTTTAAAAAAGCTTTCCAAAACAGTTTTTAATCCCGAACTAGACCTTGTGTGGCGCCAAAACAAATTTTGAACAGAAACCTTAAATTGTTCAGGAATTATATCTGTCTTGGAATGCGTGTTAAATTCAAAACCGGAAAGGCTAAAAATTATATTTCCTATAACGGAATTTTCAATCGGACTCGATAGGGTTTCAATATTTTGCCGTTTTAAGAACGCATACCTTAGTGAAAGTATTTTGCTGTTGTATATATCAAAATAATCGCACAATGCTCCACGCGTAGTACGATCATAACTTAAAAATTCCTCGGTATAACTGTCAGGTATAGGACTTTCAATTCCGATAATCCCATTCATATTCACATGTATTTCGGCAAGACCATCTTTGATGCCCTCAACTTTAGAAACATCTATGTACTTCGATGTATAATTCACGTTTGATTTGATATCGACAAACCTCATTTCGCATCTTTGCTGCGCAACATCTAACGCTTTTACAAACGAGAACTTTTCAGCCTCATATATGAATTTTTCTAAAATTGAACCAGCCTTTGTCACTTGAGTGCCTACCCCGCACCTGATATAAAATTGGTTGCGGGGGCTGGATTTGAACCAACGACCTTCAGGTTATGAGCCTGACGAGCTACCAAGCTGCTCTACCCCGCGATATTCTCTTTGAGTTCATTATATATCATTCGATTGCTGAGTGCAACAAAATTTATAATTTTTTAGATATAAAAATAACCTCCTCTGGACTAATCGCCCAAGGGAGGTTTTGCCAAACTTACTTGTACCAAAAGAATTTTTTACTTCGTAGTCGCTTCTATAGCTGGCATGAACTGTTCAGCAGAAGAAATGCGCAACATTGTTGCCTTTCCATCCTTCAACGTAAATATTGCTGGAACTAAAGGCAATTTCAGACTCTCTGCCAGCCTGCCATTTTCTGCCAACTTTTTATCGCAATCATCCATCATGCCTTCTATTTCTTTATTATCCAAACCTGCAGCTTTCAGTGACGCTTCGATGGCTTTCTTGTCCATATCTCCTTTTTTTGAGGTTACACTTTCAATAAACTTTATAGCCTTCTCTGCACTTTTCTCATACGCAGCCAAATAGACCTTAGCAAGTGTTACGGAATCGTTGCCCAAAACCGCAACAGGAATTATCTTGAAGCAAAGATCTTTCCTCTCTTTCACCATATTTAGCATTTGTTTTTGTATCTCGATACATGCTTTTTCCAATGGATCGATAAAACAAATCACTGACGCCTTGGATTCAAGTTTTCCAAACTTCATGGCTAATTTAGTAATATCTGCGCTTTTGTCTGAGACTGCCTGCTCAATTTTTTTCAATTCATCCTCGCGCTGTTTTGCTATGCCCTCTCCCATAGCGTTCATAACAAGTTGAGGATTTTGTTTTACTGTATCGACTATTATACCTCGGACTTTTTCATCAAAAGTCGCATTTTCAGTCACCGATGATGACTTCTTGGGGCAAAAATACGCAGCTGACGCCACTATCAATGCCAAAATAGACACGATTATAGAAGCTTTACAACCGCATCCAGAACATTTTTGTTTGTTTTCCATAAATTTTTCCACAAAATAACCAGGTTTACATAACTTCATCTTATAACAAATTTAACCTAATCTATAGATAAATCTCACAAAGGATATTTTTCCATAAAATAAATCCCCCTTCACAAACACGCCCGTTCTGGTATGATATACTTAAAATAATGGTAGTTTTTGGACTTATACAATGGTTTTGTATATCATCATTGCCTCGATATTGTTATTAGTTTGCAGCGCCGCTTTTATTGTAGATCAGCAAACTTGCGCTATCATAGAACGGCTAGGAAAATTTCAAAGACTTGCCTACCCCGGACTAAATTTTAAAATTCCATTGATTGAAAATAAACGAGCAAGTCTTTCAATGCGAATACATCAGTTAGAAGTTGTCGTGGAAACTAAAACTAAGGATAATGTATTCGTTAAAGCGGTTATCGCTGTGCAATACAGAGTTTTGCAATCGAAAATTTATGAAGCTTTTTATATGCTTCAGGATCCAGTCGGGCAAATAACATCATTTGTCTTTGATTTAGTGAGAGCGCAAGTGCCGGCTATGGACCTAGATGATGTATTTTCGCACAAAGATGATATAGCAGATGCTGTAAAAGAGGAGCTTGAGAAGCCAATGGCTGATTTTGGATATGAGATAATTAAGGCATTGGTAACAGATATCGACCCGGATGCTAATGTTAAATCAGCCATGAACGAAATAAATACAGCCCAAAGACTAAGGGTGGCAGCCACAGAAAAAGGAGAAGCTGAAAAAATTTTAAAAGTAAAACAGGCCGAAGCCGAAGCAGAAGCTTGTATTCTTCACGGGAAAGGTGTTGCTGGACAAAGACAAGCAATTATAGAGGGGCTTTGCCAGTCTGTTGATGAATTTGTGAAGCAAACCGGAACGACGCCAACACATGTGATGGATATGGTCTTGCTCATACAATACATCGACACATTAAAAGACATAGGAGCAAGCTCAAAATCAAACGTGGTATTTGTTCCACATACCCCGGGGAATTTTTCATCACTAGGAGAACAATTGCGTGAAACAATTTTTGCCTCAGAACTTTTGAAAAATTCCAAAAAGTAGAGGACACACGATACCCATCGATATGAACGGTTTAGCGCCTTAGCGTCGCATTAGATCCATCGCTCTCACTTTTTTGCCTGCTAATTTTTTGGACATAACTCGTTTCAGCATTTCAAAATCCTTGATAAGACGATTAACATCCACCACCTCTTGGGCGCATCCTTTTGCTATACGGCGACGTCTTGATGCGTTTAGTATTTGAGGATTGCGACGCTCTTCTTTTGTCATGGCGCGTATTATCGCCAGCGCCCTAAGAGGAATTTTTTCAGAGAATGCTGGTCGTTCAAGTTGCGATTTAAGTTTATTCATACCAGGCATCAATTTCATCATTCCATGCAATCCACCAATCTTAGTCAACTGCACGAGATAGGCTTCCATACTTTCTAAATCAAACTTATTGTCTATAGTTTTCTGCAAACTGGCTTGATCTAGTGACCGTGATTTTTCAATCAAACCACGCATATCTCCTTGATCCAATATCCTAGAAGCAATACGTTTTGGGTTAAATTCTTCGATATCTGAGATTTTTTCTCCAGTGCAAATGTATTTGATTTGGCAATTTGCCATATACTTCGCAGAAAGAACAGCCCCGCCCTTGGAGTCACCGTCCATCCTTGTAAAAACCAAGCCGGTTAGCTTAGTGGCGTCATTGAACGACTTTGCCATATTCACGGCATCCTGTCCCATCATACCGTCGACAACAAGAAGTAACTCATTCGGTTGTATGCATTGCTTCAACGAAATTACCTCGTCCATCATGCCCTCATCGATATGTAGCCTACCTGCTGTGTCGTATATGGTAATGTCATACTTATCTTGAGCACTGAGAGATTTTCTGGCAATATCCACAGGAGTATCTCCTGGCAAAAAATCTTCAAAAAAATCTATGGAATTATTACGAGCCAGTACTCTTAACTGTTCTATCGCTGCGGGGCGATAAGTATCCAAAGATACCAGCAAAACTTTTCGATTAAACTTATTTTTAAAAAAAATTGCCAGTTTTGCAGAAGTTGTTGTTTTCCCGGTTCCCTGAAGCCCAAGCATTAAAATTTTCCCTCGCCTAAAATTTGAATCGTTGTCAGAATACCCGAGAAATACAACCAATTCATCATACAAGGTTCTCAATACGGTTTGTTCTGGAGCTATACTATTCAGAACTTTCCGCCCAGCTAATTTTTCTTTAAGTTTTGCAACGAAATCTTTAACTACCGGCAGAGCAACATCGGCATCCAGCAGAGAAATCCTGATTTCCTCTATGGCAGAATTTACTATCTCCTCAGTCAGTATCCCCCTTCCTCCTATCTTTTTTATAACTGAAACCAATTTATCAGATAGATTTGCAAACATCACTATCCCTCGGGAAAAATATCACACTTATCAAATTTAAGTTTATTAAATCATATGTCGAAAATGCAAAATGTTTCACGTGAAGGAATTAACAAAGCAGTATCACAAGGGTACTTTGAAGATGAGACACATACCATATCTGGGAGGAGGATTTCGAAGAAATGTCAAAATTATGAGTAAAATTTTTAATAAAAATTAAAACGGCATTTTGGGCTCTGCGATACAGAAGGTTGATTGATAAGTTAAGATAAGGCAATGAAGGAGAATGGAGCGGTAAAGCACGTCATGATTTACTTCAGACGCCGGAAGAACTGGTTGTCGAATTTATACGCGTTCTAAATAACATTTAGAATGCCGAGTGGGCATTTATTAACAAGATTAACAAAATATTAACCATTTTATTGTACAACTAAATAAGAATGATTGTAGTTGGAGGTAATAGTGAACAATCTAATTAAGGCTTTGGTGATTGCACTGTTTGGTGTAATGTCTAGCTATGCCACAACTATTATATTTAACGGATGTAGTAATACTCCAAATAATTACTTTACCTTTACTTCTGGGGCTGATGAGTACTGTATTGCGAAGTGCGCCCCAAAGATAAATCCATCCAGCCTAACTACAGTGACGCTAAAAATCCGGGGAAAAGTAGGCAACAATCAGGTAAGTTTAGGTGAACAGGCTTTTAATTGGGAAAGCTATGCAAATTTTTCTAATTTGCAGGTAAGGCTGATATTTGAGCCAGTAAACGGCACATATGTCGGAATGCCAGCGAACTGCAATAATATGTTTAAAGAAAAAGGTGACGAAACTGGTATATCCAAAATATCAATTGATTTAACCGGAATAGAAACCAGCGGAATAACGAATATGCAAACCATATTTTGGGGATGTATAAAATTGGAAACTATCGACATAAGCTTTTTTGACACGAGCAATGTAACGAATATGATGAGCGTATTTTCGCATTGTAGTAACTTAAAACAAGCTAATGTCAGCGGGCTGAATACAAGCAAGGTTACGACTATGAGAGCTATGTTTTATGGTTGTTATAAATTGGAATCTGTAGATGTGAGCAACTTTGATACCAGCAATGTGACAAATATGTTACACATGTTTATAAATTGCTCATCGCTTAAATCCCTTGATTTAAGTAATTTTGATACAAGTAACGTCACAGATGTTGGATATATGTTTGGCGGATGCACTAAATTAGAAGAGTTGAGCGTTTCAGATACATTCATTATTTCGAATAGCACGGATATTGCTAATATGTTTAGTGCGTGTAAGTCAAACTTAATAATTATTGGTAGTAATGCTTACAAATTTACGGTAGCTAATGCTAATATTAAGAACTTAATAGACGCCAGCATGAACAAAGACAAAGTGTATGTGTTATCTGGAGATGGTTCTGGTGTACCTAACAGTCTACAAACAGTTGCTAATGCACAACTTTCATCCCCAGTATTCAGAGGAGAAATTGATCTAAGCAACTTATTTGGAGCTGCTTCCGGTGACGCTGTATATATCGGCATGAACACCGCGGAACAAACCATAGTTGCAGATGCTTCCAACAAAACTATCTCTGGGGCTCTAGTTAATAAAACGGTAGATGGCATTGGGTATTACCCGGCGAATTTACGCCTAACTGGAAGCATTACATTGTCCGGCGATAATTCTGCATTTAATCAAA
>Ga0256405_10004546_pt1 | contig 25804 bp, 14 predicted proteins | sample RumenRJG_02DNA_FD_189096 | JGI IMG/M metagenome (GOLD analysis project Ga0256405, IMG submission 189096) | Bovine rumen microbial communities from Lethbridge, Alberta, Canada - RJG_02 | ecosystem: Host-associated > Mammals > Digestive system > Stomach > Rumen | place: Canada: Alberta... | reverse complement strand
TTCTTCCTCCCGGCGGCGCTCCTCTTCTGCTTTCCGGCGGGCTTCTTCCTCCTGGCGACGGTGCTCTTCCTCTGCCTTCCGGCGGGCTTCTTCCTCCTGGCGGCGCTCCTCTTCTTCCTTCCGACGGGCTTCTTCCTCCTGGTGGCGGCATTCCGCTTCGTCATCACCCTGGATATTATCTTCAGATTCTTTTAGTCTCACCCCATATTCTTTCATCTTCTGGAGTACCTCTTCCAAGCTTTTTCTGCCTAGATTCCGTACTTTCATCATGTCTTCAGGAGTTCGACTGCTAAGATCTCCCAATGTGTAAATACCAGCTCTCTTTAAACAATTATAGGATCGTATGGATAACCCCATTTCTTCAATGGTAATATCCATGATTTCCTGTTGTTCCTCTTCGTCTTCATCAGCATCTTTCAGCGATAGATGGTACTCCTGCAGCTTTGCGAGGACTTCCTCTAAACTCTTTCTGCCAAGATTTCTGACTTTGAACATATCTTCTGGCGTTCGATCACACAATTCGCCTAAAGTGTTTATTCCTGCTCGTTTCAGGCAATTATATGTTCGGATTGAGAATTCAAGCTCATCTAAAGGTAAATCCAAGACATCTGAAGAAGAGTCCGAATCGCCTATCTCATCTATCACTGAATCATGTTTGTATTCATTAATTACGTTTCGGATTTCTTTCACGCATTTGCCGTTGAGATTACGGATTCCCAGCAGATCATCATCCGTAAGTTCTGTAATCTCCTCAAGCGTTGTATACCCCGCACTTATCAGGCAGCCTCTTGCCCGGGCAGATATAGCGAGATCCCTTATCTTCATTCAGTCTGTCCTCATTCATCAGTATCTTCGTAGCTCGTTTCCTCATCCACCGCGAACTTATAAGCTGCAAGAATATCACGTATCCCTTTGTCCGGGTTCTGCTTCTTGACATCCAGGATTTGTATAAAGTCCCGGATCATGGTGCGCGGCGTGATAAAGGATGTCTCCCGTTTTAAATAAGCAAGCTTAACAAAATCAAGCATTTCATCTTCCGTAATGATTTTGTTGTAGTCATATAGCTGTGAGTGGATATCCGCCAGTTTTTCAAGGAGTACATACATTTCTTCCTTTGTCAGCGGAAGAACTTTTATAATAGGTGTCATCATGTTAATGATGCTGGGATCCTGATAGGTTCCCGTGGAAAGCCGAGATCTCATAGCTTCATAACTGAATATTCCCCGCTTCTTGTCATAGATGCTCTTCGGAATACCTCCCATAATCACGCCCAGATACTCTGCTTTCCCCTGCAACGCGGAATTGTACATCATCAGAATTTTCTCGTAATTGTTCTGCCTTGTAATCCCATTTGCGGTATTGCAAATATACGCAAGCTCATCAATCAGGACAATAAACCCCTTATATCCCGCGAGCACAAAGAATTGAGCCCATAGGATAATATAATCGAACCAGTTATCGTCCTGTACAGTGGCATTTATTCCCAGCGCCTTTTTTGATTCCTGATTTGTCCGGAAATCACCCCTGAACCATCGAAGCACGGATTCCTGCCCCGTCAGCTTTTCATTCATATCAGAAGTGCGGCTTGCTTTCCAGAACAGCTTTAAAGCTTGGGAAAATTCGTACCCATATGCCATGCACTGCAGTTTCGCACAGTCCTGAAGCATCAGCGTTTCCGCAATCCTCTCGATATTCGTTTCTCCCCCTGGATTCTGGGACAGCTCCATCGCCGCTCGCTGAAACATCATGTTTACCCAAGACTCTATAACTTTAGACAGAGCCCTTCCAGACTGGTTTGCTTTATTCGAAACATTTGACATCAATTCTCGATAAGTCGCCAATCCCTTTTTCTTTGTGGAGTTTCCTATAAGACTCCTGTCCGGCGAAAGATCCACCTCCGCAACGATAAAATCGTTCTTAACACAATACTCCTTTATGGTCTGAAGCAAAAATGTTTTTCCGCTGCCATAATCGCCGACCACAAAACGGAAGGTGGCTCCACCATCCTGAATAATCTCAGTATCCCGCAAAAGGGAATCGATTTCCTGAGCCCGGCCAACTGTGATATATCCAAGCCCCTCACGGGGAACGGTGCCTCCGCCAAGGGAATTCATAATATTTCTGTATGTTTTTTTCGGAATCCTCTTTTCCATGAGTCACCATCCAAATCTCTTATTGTTTACTGGGAGGAAGCATAGCATACTGCCGTTCAAGTTCCTCCCTGTATTCATCATCAATCCACGGAAGTTCATCATCATTTTCAACAACTGTTTCACCAAAGAAATCTACTGCCTTTTCATTGATGGTTTCAAACATCATCTTGAAAGCCGGATAGACGGAAAGGGCTCTCTGCAGCTGCGATGCACTTCTTCCATCATCCCTCATCAGAATAAGCAACAACTTTCTTTCTTCCACAGTAAGGATTGAAAAGAAATTGTCCGCATCTTCCTCTGCTGGATCTCCCTCCTGAACTCCGGAAGTATCGGATCCTGCATCGCCATTTTCGTCCAAGATTTCCCATTCTTCTTTTGCCACAAGCTTCTCCTGATTACGCCGAAGTATTTCCCGGATCTGCGCAAACTGGTGAAAATCAAGTGTGAGATCATCCAGGGTCAGCTCCTCAATGGACTTCGTATCATTGACACTGGATTCCTTAATCTCGGAAGGCCTGTTTACGCGTTTGACAAATTCATACTCCTTGTAATCAAACGGCGTATCTTTAAAGCATTTCTTAAACAGGTCGATCATGATACCGTTCGCTGTTGTAAAGAAGATCTGTGTGTTCTGATAAGCCATTGATTTCAGGATATCCAGGACATTCAAAACCTGTGTATCATCCATAGTAGCAAGAGGCTCATCCAGAAGCAGGAACTGCGGCGCATCCGGCGCGGCCATATGTAAGGCGAACATAACAGCCATCGCAATGGTGGATCGCTGGCCAGTACTCATCTCATAAGTCCGCACTTCCTGATTATTCAGTCCTCGTACCGCATAGATGCCGTTCTCATCAATATCCAACCGCTCGAATTCTCCGGAATGATGCATCCATTTAAAGAATTTACTGATCTGCTGGATATTGCTTCGTATTCCCTGTTCGACAAAAGAGCTAAGTGAGGGCATTCTTTCAAATGCCTGAACGGCCCGAGCGCATCGTTCCACCATCGGTGTATCCCGTTTAATCGTTGCCTTATATTCCGCAAGTGTCTGTCTTTCAAACGCCACCATACTCTGTGATTCAAGACGCTCTACTTCCAGTTCACATTTATCGAAAAGCGCATGATATTTCTTTGCCCACTCCCCGAATAACATCTTTTCAGGCAGTTCAAATTTAGTCTTGATGTTCTCGATGGCCTGTTCATTTTCTCGGTTCTCATCCGCTTCAAGTGCCTCGATCTTTGCTTCCAGCTGATGGATCTCTGTTTTAAGCAGTTCCTCGTTCTGTTCGTTTTTCTGAATTTGCTGCTCATACCCGGCTATTGCCGATTCAGACATGGCAAGTTCAAGTTGTATCCTCTGCAGCCTGTCCTGCAAAAACTCTGTAAAGGTCCCCTTCCCGCTTCTTTTGTATTCCAGATAAGTTGAATCCGTCGTCTTGTACTCTTTGCATGCAGTAATGTTTCTGATAGAAAATCCCTGTGCATCAAGAGCAGTCTGCTGTTCGACGATTTCTGCTTTTCTCTTTTCTTTCTCTGCCTTTGAAGAAAGGTACTCATACAGACGCTTGTAATCCGATCCACATAGTTCGATCATCGGAACGGTATTTTCCAGAGCAGAAAGCTCTGCCTTTGCCTTTGCGATCAACCTCTCCCGGTCAAGAATCTTTTCGAGTTCGATTATCCTGCGGGTAATCTGTTGGATCTCGGAAATAAGAGCATCCATACTGTCATCGACAACGACCGCGCTGTCAATAATGTCTATTAATTGCTGCGTACTGCTGTACTCATGACCGCACAGAGGACACTTGGCATCAACCAGCAAAGTTTTTCCGATCTTGCGGAGTTCTATTGCCTGCTGTTCCCTCTCGCCAAACGCCTTCTTGGCTTCTGTATATTTATTCTCCAGCTGCTGCTTGTGCGATCTTGCCTGTTCCAGTTCAGCTTCATACTGCTGTTTTCTGGCCGCCGGTAGACTATCATAGCTATCCAGCTTCAGGAAATTGACAACTGCTGTGCGTTGTTCGATTTTTGAAATATAGTATAGCTCCCGATCCGTTTCTGTCAGTTCATCAACCAGATCCGTCGCGAGTTTGATAGTATCCTCATGGCTCAGTACATTCTGTACAATTGACCAGTTCCGGATATCTGTATTTACGCGCTCCAATCGCTGTTGGATGCCTGTCTGCTTCTCGCGCTCAGCAAAGATTTTCTGCTTTTGTGTTCCGTTATCCTCTGCGAGCTTCGTAATCTGCTCAGACTTTTCTCTTTTCTGTTTTGCATATAGAAGGTTATTCCGTTTGATTTCAGCAATTCTGGAAACAATCTCGGCAAAGGTCTGCGCATCAAAATGATGAGAAGAAAGCACGTCCACATACTTACGGACGATTGTCATTTCCTCAAGAGCCTTCGGATATCTGTCTGTTGGTGATTTTGGAAGCCTGATGCGCCCAAGCATCCTTAATTCAACAATTCCATGCTCAATCTCATCGGACTTGGAATCATCACTCCTCTGCGCAAGGCTCTGTTCGTAGAATTCGGCCATGCTTCGGGCGTCGTTCAGCTCACTTCTCAACTCTGTGTATCGATCATTAAAAGCTTTTTTAAAACGCTGCCACTTTTTTTCATGATCCACGACGGTCTCGCCGAACATCAGGTTTCCGAACATCGCAGAGAAGCTGTCCTCGCTGTTGTCTGATTCATGTATGAATTTATAAGCAGCCTCAGAATCAAAGGCATTTAAGCGATTGAAATTATCATTCAGATTGGTCTTTGTTCTCCCAATCGGCACTCCATACCAGACTCTCTCTATCTCTTTGCTGTTTTTCTTGGAAAACCCAGGTGTAAATGTGTGAATTCCTGCTTCCCGGTCATACACACTAATTTCCGGATATTTTCCCGTCGGAAGCTTGACTTTGAAGTCCTTCACCCGACGAACCTCAGCAGTAAGAGCATACTCAATTGCTTCCAAAACAGAGGTCTTCCCTGAACCATTTGCCCCAAAAAAGAGATTGATCTGTCCAAACTGCATCACCTTGTCATCAAAGCAGAAATCCCGGAAGCCAGTCGTATCCAATGACTTCACCCATTTCACATGCGGCACAACAGAATTCTTCATAGATGAGTAATCATCATCCTGCACATAATCGGCATCAAACCGGTTTCCGGATAGATAACCCTCTACTTTCTTTGCAGAATATGGTTCTGTAAGGCATGCGGTAAGATGCTCCTCCCGGAGAATTCGATCCCACTCCTGTACAGGTGAAACAGCACCGATTTCCTCATTGGAGGTTTTCACGATACCATTAATGAAGGTTATCGTCTCATCTTCGGTAAAGACATACTTTCTGCCATAAGTCTTATTGCTTTCAATGACCTGAATCGGGATATTGTCGGAATCGTCATCCAAGATATAGACGATATAAACCATGGCACGGCTGGTATTCTGGCGAATATCTTCCTTGTATAGATCTCTCTGAAAACCGGTCCAGGCGTCCTCGTCATCTATTATTTCACGGATATGTGCATCCTGCTGATATACGATGATATACTCCTCATCGCTGGCTTTTGCCTCACAAAAATGGCACTCAAATCCATGGATATCAACACATTTCTGTTCACGTATTCCTGTTTTCTGAACGATTTTTTCAAAGCCTTCCTTCGCCTCGTCTATCCGGACAGCCTGTGCATGTTCTCTCCGGATGTTCTCCATTGCTTCCGTGGCATCAAAAAACTCTTCTTTCGTTCCTTCTTCAAACGAATTATTCCGTTTGCTCTCCGCAATTAACTCATCCAGCAGATCCAGGTCTATATCTTCATCCCATCCCAGGTCATCCAGATGCTTCTCATACAAAGATTCTGTGAGCTCATCATAGCTTTCTTGCCCATAATATGCCTTCATAGAAGAAGTGCAACTGTCCTTAATATGTAGCTTGTATGCAAGTGCATTGAAGTAGGCGGCATTCAGAAGGACCAGGAAATTCGAATAGGAATTGTTCTGGTTCCAATATGACATGGTAAGATTCGCGCAGTATTTGAAGAGAGTTTCATAGACGATAATTGTCACACGGCTATCACCAAGGCGATCCATCAGCTTGCATGACAAGGGGATATACAGATCATCCTCTGCAAAAAGGGCAAGGTTATCAATCGTATCGCTCAGATCTGCCAGATCAAGTTCATTTTGTAATGCCTCCAGAATCAGCATTTTCTGCTGGGCGTTCATTCTGGCGTAATAAAATGCCATGATATTCAGCATGTCATATTCAGCAATGCTATCGAATTCTGATCTGGTAAAACCATACAGCTGTCTTGAATATTCCTGCAGCATATTGGTTATGACCTTATCGGCCATGTCGCTGGCAGCCTGTCCCTTTCCCGTTACGCAATATTTCATAATGGAGCCTCCCTCATCATCGTCTGTTTATTTCATGGCAACCTTCTGTGTCTTTCTTGGGTTCGGACACTTTTCCAATGTCACTATAAACTCCCCAGAACCTTTCGTGGTCGCCTGACAGATGACATCTGGAAAATTATACGAGTTGGTATTTTATTTTGTGCTTCCGCGCAAAGCTTTCCGCATAAGAGCCGAAGGAGCATTGAATAATGAACAGTTTGTGGACATTATCGAATGCTGTATTGCCTATGCTCTTTACGCTGTCTGGAATCGTAATAATATCCAGGCTCTGGCAATCACGAAATGCCTGTTCTCCTATCTCATTCAAGTTATCTGAAAGTTCAATCCGTTTTAGACTTGAACAACCTTCAAACATTCCCTTGGGAATCCTGTCCATATTAGGAGGAAGCTTAATGTTATCAATTTCTTTGCAACCGCTGAATAGCTCTTCTCCGAACCAATAAACCGTTTTTGGGATTACAATAGTTCGAAGCCCGGTGTTCTTAAAGGCTGCCGTTCCGATTCTTTCCAGTCTCTCTGGCAGAGAAACGGACTTCAGGCTGACACAGTTTTCAAAAGCATTGTCTCCGATTTCCTTCAGGCTGTATGGCATGACGATCTGATGCAGCCTGAGATTATCAGCAAATGCTGCCTGTCCGATGAAGCCAAAACCGTCTGTGAGAATTGCTTCTTCGATATCCTGACCTTCAAAGGAATTGTCGCATACTTCTATAATCGGTTTTCCGTGATCATAATTCTGGAAAATGATTGTCTGCCGCTTGTCTCCGGAAAAACCACAAACTCCCAGTCCATTGCCCTGTTGACTTTGCCGGTATTGAAAAAGTTCCCCATATTTTTTTGTAGAAGTCTTTTCCTCCTGTATCGAGGGCCCCGCATCTTTCCCTTGCAGCTTGATTTCACATTCTTTTCCGAGTACATTCTGCCCATAGCAAACACACCAGACGGAAACAATCCAGTCTGCATTAACCCGGCTAACACCATAATCCTCTGTCAGCTGCTTTACATATCGAAAAGCAAATGTGTTGTTAATTCTGCCAACCGCCTGCAGATCAGCAGCAAGTCCAAGATCATAGGCCATCAGCAGTAGATTGATATTCTTAGCCTGAGAAGGAAAAAAATCCTTTACCAGCCCGGTAAATTTCTTTTTATCGTCAATCACACTTCCATATTTCCGGAGCATGGACTCAAAATCCTGTTCAAACATTGTCACCATTCCTTATCAGGGTCTTATTCCACTCCGAGTGCCTTAAATACTGCCTCCTGTGGAGATGAATAAAAGATCAAGCTGAAAGCACCCACAAGGTCCGCAGGAACACTTCCCAAATCCATTGCTGAGCTCATCGGCAACAGTACTTTTTTCGCCCCGCTATCCAGACACACTTGCAGTGTACTGGCCAGATTCTCCACCTTGATCAATGTTCCACCAATCGTAATGTCTCCCAAGATGGCAAGACTATTCAGTGGAGTCTTTTCCAGAGCAGAGGAACAAAGTGCAACCAAAGTTGTCAAGGCAAGATCCGGTGTCATCCCGATTCCCTGCATATCCTGATAGCTGACAATATAGTCTTTTGTAGTCGTGCTGATCTGGCCGGATATGGAATTTCCGTTTGCCTTAATATAATTGAATGCCGTATTCGGCCCCTGCTTGATCTCGGAGCTGGTGCCGAGACCAGTCAGCGTCAGTTTGCCATTGCCTGGCATCATTTGTGTTTCAAGGCGATAGCAGCCGATCATACCACTCTTTGACTTGCCAACAGAGTATACACATCCCGGTTTGCCCATTCCTTCCGGAATCAGCTTTCCACCACCCTGCTCCGGTACCGTGACATAGTGTTCATCGAAGCTATCATTATCAAAATAAGAGAAATTGACATCATAGAACTCCATACCACCGATCTTTTTCAATTGCTCTTTAACACGGCGCCTCAGTTCCAGAGATATCTCAATAACCTCCCTGACCTCTTCCTTGCTTGCCTCTCCATCGGGATAGACCAGCTTCATAAACCCAGAAATCAGTTTGCGAACGGCAATCGTATCTCTCTGATTTAGGTTCCTTCCAAGGCGGAAATATCTGTCCGCCATGTCGCTGTAATTATCTTTTCTCAGTTCCCGCATGAATTCGGACATATAGTCAGTAATGAATCCATAATCATCGGTGAAGAAGTCCGGTCTATACTTAGGGATTTCCCACCCGGGTACGTAACAATGGAATCGATCCAGAAAAGCAGTATCATTTCCCATTTCCGGAGGGAAGGGATCAAACAGGCTTGAAGTCTTTAAAAGAGTCTCTACACTTTGATTGATATTACCCACAAATACCATAGAAGCCTTGGCCTGAATCTGTGCTTTACCACGAGCAAACTGTCCTGAAGCCATATACCCCTTCATGATCTGCACGCCGTCTTTGTCTTTAAACTTAATACCGGCAACCTCATCAAATGCAACGACATCCCACATGCCAACAAGACCAACTTGATTGTTGGCCATGTTATAAAACAGATTAGCTACTGTAGACTGTCCGCCGGCTACCAGCACGCTATTCGGAGAAATCTGCTCATATACATATGATTTACCGGTGGAACGAGGGCCTAACTCACAGAGATTAAAATTATTCTCTACAAGCGGAATCATACGGGCAAGCAGCAACCATTTTACACGTTCATTAAAGCGATCCGGCTCCATACCGATCGAACGAAGGAGAATGTCCATCCACTCCTCTTTCGTAAATGCTTTCCGGCCATTCTTCACCTCATCCATATCGACATGGGGCATTTGAATGGGTGTGAGTTTACGAATTCGAATCGGCTGTGTATTCTTCTTATCCTCTTCGATAAATTCATAATCAAGTTGGAGGATGCACCAGATTCCACCGCAAAGAAGCCGATCGTAATCTTTAACATATTCCGACCGAATTGGAATGCCCTTCTGTCCCATATTGGCAAAGGTAGCTTCATAACGATCTTCCTTCGTATTCAAGACAACAGTAATCCGATCGATTATGGTATAACTACCACGCTCTCGAAGGAGGGATAATATTTTCTGTGCCTCATCCGGCCGCACATAGTTATCCCGCAGGATCCTTTTAACATTCTCAATACCTTCCTGAATAATCTCTTCGTCGTCAGAATTGCAATACTGGCCCAGAAGATATTCCAGAACATATACTGGTACGTTCGCTCCTTCTCTTATTTGTTTCGTCAGATCCTTCCGGACAATTCGTCCGTCATAATACTGGCGTAACTTTATCTTTATGTCTTCTCTGCGATCATCTGTCTCATTGACGCCAGACGCCCTGAATTCATCCATAACTGCTTCCGCCTTTCTCCTTTATGTGATCAGCTTATTAAAACCCAAAGTCATCTACGAATGCGATATCAATCATAAACTCATAGCTATGAAGAATATTCTTCTCGTCATTTGCATCCGCAATATGCATATAGTACTTGTCACTTCTCCTGTACTCCCGACTCTTCAATGTAAACTTCTCATGGAATGTCCGCTTGTCAGGTGCATCGCTCTTGATATTAGCCACGATAGGAACATCAAAAGAAATCTTTTCCCCGTTCTCAGTAGCAAAATAAGCTATTAGATTCCTCGCCTTCACTACGTCAGAAACAGCCTCGGTTTGAATGAAATCAAGATGCGTAATCAGGTTGGTCACCTTCCGGGAGACTGATGCAAGAATAACATCGACATAGTCAAAGTCCTGTTTCCCCTTGGCCGTTCTGACATCAACAACCGGAACAAGCATTTCCTGCAGGGATGATCCGCCGTGCACATAATTCGATCCGGCACCACCAACAGCAAAGATATCCGCTCCGATTGGGGTCGTCACAAAATGATCCATATATGCCATCATTCGTGAAATCAGCCCTTCCTGATTGGCTTGACTTTGTGTAATCAAGAAACGTTTGTTCTCATATGTGCAGATTTCTTTCTGCTGAATGGTAATCTTATCGCTTTCCTGCAGTTTGTTCCGTTTATATAAAAAGCCATGATCTGCAGTTACAAAGAATCTGGTGGCAGATATATCTCCAGTGAGTTTCCGGATCAATTTAACTATTTCATCAATCGCTTCTGCACAGGCGTTAAACACCTCATTCTCACTTGCCGGTTTATCCCCACGGGCATCAACCTGATTATGATAAATGTATACAATGTTTTTCCCCTGCAACAACTCACGTACTCTTGTTTTACCGGCTTTAGCAACCTCATCAAATGATAATGCTACATTGTTTTCATTCCTGGCTTTCAGAATCTTATCTCTGGAAAGAAGATCCCCGCAGCCATTTCCATCTACAGTAACATTTAGATTCTTATCAACCTTTAATTCCTTATGTGGAAGGAGACTGGCCATTCCAACAGATGTAACAGACGGTAAACAACTGAGCATTGCATCCATCTTAGCTGTGCATTTTTCATCAAACTCAAATCGACTCATCATTTCCATTGCACATTCATAACGCAACGCATCTGAGATGATGACAATAACCCGTTCTTTACCTTCGTGTGGCCGGAGATAATGTTCATAGAATCGGTCCTGTTTGATCAAATGCAAACTGTTTATCATGTCCTGGGTCAAGCCATGATTCCACTTGGGAACCGTTCTCTGCAACCACGTATTTGTATAAATATTCTCTACTCGCTCCTGTACCTGAAGGAAAGGATCTGTATCTTCAATCTGATCGAATGAATAGTAGAACCAGCGATAATAGGAATCTATGAGATACCTATCTTGCTGATACGCCTTTATCATTGCCTCTGCATCGGAAGGGAAGTCCATGATATTGACAGATTTCATGATCTGCCAGGCATACTTCAATGTCTGATATCTGCTGTTGAACCGATCTGCAAAATGACAGGATCTGCCCATACGGAGAGCCGCTGCCTCACCAATTGTATTACCTCCGATTGCAGCATCCACTAATTCATCACCCAACTGATCAAGCATCCACCGAATAATGATCTCATCAATACCTGCAAAGGCATCGCAGCCCATCAGATCTGCAAGATCCAGATTACCCTTTCGGATTTCATCCTCTATCTTTGCAGATACTCTCAGTGATTTGTCTACCTTTTCAGCTATCGCATCATATGTGTCCTTATACAGAACGTTATCCATAATATTCCGCACAAAGACGACTGCATCATTACGACGCTTCAGCTGATAGCTAGTCCAAGTATCCGGTAGTTTTCCCATCATGGTGTTCCCGACATATGTCATGATTAGACACGCCGCAAGATCATCCATGTTACGGTTCTCAGATTCATAACCAAAATACTTTGCACAGAGTTCCCAATAGCGCTCTGTCAGACCATTTGTATCAAGCGCACGGAAGTAACTATCTACTTCGGCAGACAACAGTATCTGTTTGACAATCTCTTCGAAATTAGGCGTTTTCACATCCGTTAACACGGCAATCAGACCAATATCGATGGTTTCCGAAGTATAGTGATCAATGGATAATTCCTTGAACTTCTCAATTCTGGTCTTGTTCTTCCAGAAGTTGGCATACTTTGAAAGATGTTCCTTGAATTTTGTCTCTATGCCAATCTCTTGAGACATCTGGGATATCCGATCTGTATAATACGGAACGGAATAATAATACATATCCGCCAACGGGAACTCAGCGTCTGAAGGTCTCGCAAACGGAGCATAGATCAGGTACTTGCTGTCCGGATCCGACTCAGCAAACAGCCACTTGGAATAGAGCCAATTGTCCCCAGTCAGCACATGAAGCTTGGCTTGATCAAGGGCAATCTCAGAGATCTCTGCTTCGTACTCTGCCTTGTCATCAAACCAGAAAATGTATTTTGATGACGGCATAATAAACACATTATTTAGTTGATCTTGTATATTCTTCAGATCCATACTATTCCTCGTTCATCAATTCATTCATTAGGTCAATAAGCAGTCTAAAAGCAAATTCATCCGCTGCTTTCTCACTGGGAATATTACGGTAATCGAGAAACTTGTCTCTTTCCCCTGCTTCCATCATTGCATTTGCATTCCTTTTTTCCTTGTCCTCCCTTACATAGTCCTCTATGCTCAGATTTCTGTCGAGGAAATATTCTAAATGTCCCAATTCGTGGAGTACAGAAAAGCAAGTAAATGTAAGTTCGTCCGGATATTCTTCGCTGGTAGCACATCTGGCATGAATAAATTCCATCATCAAAGAGAGTAACTTTTTATGATACCTCTCGCTATTTGCAAAAATCTCTTTCACAGTCCCTTCGGGTATCTCAATATTGATTCCCCGAGGGAAGTCCTGTTCTATACTGAAATTAAACAGGTCTGGGACATTATTTTTCCCAAGATTGCACTTATATAACGCCAAGTACGTCGGATAAGCACCTCTTTGGGGAATCCCTTTTTGCAAATCAAACCCAAGAGCACACAGAATATCTTTTGTCGAAATATCCCCTATATCCATATTTACATCGCGCCTCTCAGTCTTTAAATAGCTCCTGTTCGTTTTCACGTTGATCCTGCACAGCGAATTCCAATGTTTTTCTATCCAGAATGCACCTCTCAAATCTTCGCCAGCAAATCAACCTTTACAGTCTTCATGCCTTCCCTTGCGACTTCCACGCCTTGGAATTTTGCATAGTTCATTTTCACGCCATCATCCAGATCAAGCACAATCCGCTGATTGGCAACATGCGCAATGGCCTCATCATACAACTGAATCTCTGCAAGCTGCTTCGTGTACTTGGCGATACGTCTTGTTGCTTTCGATTTCTCCGTGCCACTCTTACTGTTTTCAAGTGTGTACTGAGCGCTCTGCATAGCATGTTCGATTGCTTTCTGAGTCTTATGCAGATAATCTGTCCGCACACGCCCAACAGAATCCTGGTCATAACGGTGCAGATATATCAATGCTTTGAACCCATTTTGCTTCCCAGAGTCAAAGAGCCAATATATCGGACGCTTTCCGGATCCTGTTACGGAATATGTGTTACAATGATCTTTAAAGAAATCATTCAGGAAATAATTACGCAATACATCTCTGGATGTTTCACCCTTATTGCCGAGCGCTTTCGCTATAAAGTCAAGATTCTCTTCTAGAGTGTCTTCACCATACACCTTTTTCATCCATGCGCAGAAAAGACCAACTATATCATCTTCAAAGTACTCTTCATCAGTGATTGGGATAATATTATCCTTATCAGGAATGAATGTATAATATTTACTACTATCCCATTTGCCTCCAGCATAGAATAATCCCTTGGTATCAAGGGAATACCTTCCAAACATACAACCGACAGAATAAGATATTATCGTTTTTACTATCGTTTCTTCCGTAAACAGGCTAACTGTGATATCTTCAAGGCGTATTTGTCCGCAATCACTTAATCTATATAACTGTGCAAAAATTGAGTTAATCTCATTTTCAGCCAAAAATAGTCGTTCTTTCCTTTCATTTGCTCTAGCAATAATAGCCTTACATATATCTCTTATTCTATTTCCATGTATAAAGCTATCCTCTGAAAAATCCCATGAAATTTCATTCTGATTAAAATCATCTCTTTCTAATTCTATGCATTCATTAACTAAATCATAAACTCTGCTCACTATTTCATTGTCACCAATAACTAAAGGCATTTTTTCAATAATTCCCGATGTAAGGTTTAGCGTTGGTGATAATAATTTAATGAGTTCTTGGCTGACCAATGAGTTCAGGAATCCTCCAATGTAATACAACATTTTGTCGTCTTCTAAAAAGACGCCTAACCCAGCATCAGAAAAAATAAAACCTGTTTCATAAAATCTGAAAGATGCATACCCGCTGAAAATTTTTGACCAACTAAAACATTTTCTAAAATAGTAGGCTTGATTCTTTACAGTTCGAGTATCATTCCCGTACATACTACGTGCATAGTCTTTAACTTCAAATCCTTTATGTTCCCAATTAACAACATAATCTCTATTTCCATACCACTTCCTATAATTACCACCTTTATTAAAAGGAAACCATTTTGTTTGTAAAAGGTCTGCAACATCTTCTGAAGATGCACCAAATCCAATATTAGGATACTCAACCTCAAACCAAAGCCTTAAAAATCTATTATTATCGCTAGTCTGACACCCTACACGCGGAGAACAAAACTTAGATAAGGGCGGATAAGAAAAATCCTCAAGCAACATATTACTTACCCAATATGCCAATGGGCTTCCCGGCAACTTGCTAAATGCAAGTTGACTCATGATATATTCATTCTGCTTATCTTTAAGAAGAGCTTGCTTCTCCGCTTCGTTTTTTCCATCTACCAGGCGTATAAAAGTTCCATTATAATCGTCGGAGCATATGTTTCTTCGTACAAATGCTGATGTCTGTACCACTTCCCCGCCAATTTCGTCAAATGCATGTGCTCCAAATTGTAACAAGTTAACAATATTTCCTTTTAATAAATCTAATCTAAGACCTTCAAATGATGGTAAAAACATCCATGTTTGTTGAGTTATTAACGCAGTATATCCATATGGTTTACAGAGGACCATAGATTTTTCTATCATAGGTCCAAACAAATCCGCCTTACTTTGAGGATATTTTTCTCGTACATAATTAAGTAACAGTTGACTCATCTGGCCCGATCCCAGGTATGGCGGATTCGTCACGATTGCATCATACTTTCTTGACATAACCTCACCAATATCAACCAGTGCCTCGATATCTTTCTTAGTTTCTTCAATGCCAATCGAATCTAGAGTTAACTGATTTGGCATGCAGTCATGCCAAATAAACCTGCGCAGTAATACCCAGTCATAGTTCTCAACATGTAGAATGGATCCATATTCTCTGGCATCTTTGAACGTATCCAGCAAGGCCTCCACTTGGTTCAGCGAACTTCTCTTTTCCAACTCATTTAAATCTGCGCCAAAATATTTCAAGTGTGCACGATTTATGTCATTGCTTTCAGAAAACGCATAAACCTTCGGTTTTGGCAGAATTCCATCCTTCCCACGGAAGAAGCGCCTATTGTACTGCCGGCCTTTCATCATGACAGCAAAATACGCAAGTTGGTATGCCCGCTTGTCGATATCCAAACCGTGAAGATTGTGTTCTACGATCTCAAATGCCGCTTCCCGTTCGCCGTAACCCACACTTGTGTAGATATCCATCAGCACATCAAATTGAGCCACAATAATATGCCCGGATCCCATGCAGGGATCGATGCACAGGATATCTTCCGGTTTCAAAGACTCGTATGATTTACGAATCTCTGCCAGCTTCACACTTACTTCCGGTTCCTGTTCCGCCTCCGGAAGATAGTATTTCCATCCAAATCTCTCTGCTGTCGCCTTTTCATCTGTACTCTGATCCACAGCACGCAAATGCTCGATCCAGATACGGCCAACTGAATTTTCCACCATATAGCGGACAATCCAGTCCGGTGTAAACAGCTGAGTAGCTGCAGGGATACGCTCCTTACTGATCTTTACGTTCTTCTTTAGTTGTGCGAATGTGTCATCCTTCAATTCTGTGTTGTAGTACTGGTAGAGCCAGCCGATGATTTCTACCTGTCCTGTTGGATTGCCATTTTCATCTGGTGTTGAAACATTAAAATCTGCTTCATCGACCCCATCCACGAGCATACGAATCACATCATCCTTGTTAGTATAGGACAAGGATAATAGCATTTCTGTATAGTCTTCAGTTGCTTCGAACAGTTCCGGCAGGATCTCAGACAACTTATTACACTGTTTGATAAAAAGCATTGAAAACAGTTCATCCAAGCGGTTCTGTTCCTTGGCTGTTAAGATCCATTCCCGCTCCTGATCAGTAAAATCCAAATCCACATTCGGTGCTTCCGTCAGTAGATCCGGTTCATTCTTGCCTTCTCGCAGAGAAGAGAGCGCTCTCACCCGAGTAGGTAGATAGTCATTGACCTCCATAAAGCGAATCGCACAGATCCGGTTAAACCAGGTGTAGGCAACTTCCTCCATCACCACGTCAAACCCCCTGGCTTCAATCTGTTCAATCAGCCGTCTTCTCTGGTGAATCTGGTTGCGGTTCAGAGTATTCTCTGTTCCTGCAGCAGTTTCATATATTTCGAACCCATTTCCCTTGCTTTTGGGCTGACTGATCTTATCTTTTGTAATGCCCAGCATTCCGGCGCGGTCTGATACAGTCGCTATTAACCGGGTTCTTGCTGCCATGGCAAATTTCTTAATTGCATTCTTATTCATAATGACTTCTCCCGCTTCAGCTCAAAGTAATAATCGTATTCTCTTCCAGTTCTGCGAGCAGTTTCTTCTTCATCTCACCAAGAAACATGTCAATATCTGCCTCGGATTCTAAAGAATATGTTCTGGCACCGGCAACTCCGCTGATGGAAAGGTTCTTTCTCTTTTTAGGAACATGTACTGGTTGTACGGGAGGAGTAACAGGATCATCACCGCCGTTCTGATGATCAACAGGCGGTTTTGGCGGCCTGTGGGCATCTTCATACTCCACGATTTCATCAAGGCATCGCAGTTTCAGCGTATCGCTTTCCAGCCGAATGTTCTTCACCGCCGCAATTTCATTTGACGTTTCCAGTTTTTTACGAAGTTCCTGGAAGCGAGTGGCAAATGTGCTGCGAAATACTTCTGCAAATTCCTTCGTTTCCAGTACATCGCATACGATCTTGTAATCTGCTTCCACTGCAGGCTCAATTTCTTTCGCTTCAGCTTCGAGTAAACTACTGTATTTATCCCGAAAACTCTGCATAAGCTCCGGCAGCTCGTGAATCCGACCGAAGGGCTTCCGGTCATTTACAATACTCACGATCTTGTTATATATATCTATAATTTCCTGATCACGAACATAGGTCTTGCTATTCTCAAAAATCTGGATATATCTCAATGCCTGTTCGAAAATGGTCTTTTGCTCCCCATAGAAGAAAGCAAATACAGGGGCTGTATCTTCTGCATCATCCAACAGGTCATCTCGCTCTCTATCCACTGCGCGGAAAAACTCTGCAGAGTCCTTGATCTCAAGAATGCCATCCAACCGTTTTTTGGCCTTATCCATCACTGTCTTTGCCGGGAAGCGGTTGTTTACACGGTATTCCACCAGAATATCTGCCAGTTCTTTCTGTTTCTTCCCAGCGAAATTGTTAAATGACTTCTGCAGTACATCGTCATCATCGCTCGTCGCAGTATACCCAAAATAGTCCTTCAGTACCGTCTTTATAGAACGAATCTGGCCATCTGTTGCACGTTCCCTGATATCAACCAATAGCTTTTCTACAAATTCCCTCTTTGTAATATATCGAGCCAATTCGTCCTTAGTATTTGAAAGCAATGATAGTATCTGGGAGTTAATGGACAGACTGATCCTACCCAGTTTAAAAAGCATAGCAACCAGCCACTGCACATCTTTTACATCAAACCCATACGGTGCAGATGTAAACTTATCCTGCAGTGACTTCATAGATGTCTTTGTTCTACGCTGATTATTCAGGCTGATCTGTCCTATTACATCATCAAGAGCCAGCTTATTCGGAATAGAGTCACTGGTACCAATAAAAGACATCTGTCCGCCTGTGGTATTAAATATGGCAGCAATATCTGAAAGCTCCGGTGCGGTTTCCATGTAGGTCAGCTTACTGTACTGAACCGCCACCAATTTCCCCAGAGCTTCGTTGATGCGAGATACCGGATCCTTTGAGGCAATATTGGACTTATCGCCGTTTACATAGATATCCGCATTTTTGAGTGCTTCCTCCAAGAAGATGCGGATACGGTCCTTCTTCTCTAGCCGTTCATCCTCTTTTGCTCTCCGAATACTGTCAAACGCTCCTGCGCCTTCGCGATTCTTATTCAAAAACTTCGCAATCTTAATAGACTCTGTGATCTCATCCAGAAATGCACTGTTATTTGGCAATTTCACAATCACAGAAGGCTCATTCGGATTTGTTGACATGATACGAAGCGCCTGATCTGTGTACTCACCGCCATAAGGGGTAATCACCGTCACGCCAATATTATTGTTCTGGTTTCCTTTGAAATATCGATCATCTACTTTCTGGTTGAACGGGAACATATATCGGTTGCTGTACCGATATTTCTTTTCTGTATATATTTCCTCAAAGATAACTGTGGACGCCTCTCCAATGATCTCGCCCATCTCTACAGTCTCGTTGTTGATAGCATTGTTGATCCCCTGTTCTTCATTGGTAAGGAAAATATAAATCTCACCATTCTTCTGAACCAGGGTCTCATGAATTAAGCGCTCAAGAGATGCTTCGACTTTCTTTCTAACCTCTACCCGCTCATCATCAATACTGCTGATCATCAGGGTAGTAAGGTTGTCCACATTCCCTTTGATCTCTTTTACATACTTGATCATAAACAGAACTTTCAGAAGTTCCACGTCAAAGTCATTCAGTCTGGTACGCCCTTCTGCGTCTGTTATAACCTGGCTGTGCTGATGGTCGATAAACTTATGCAACGGGTCATAGAAGTAAGAAAACGGGACAAATACGCCGGTCTCTTCATTCATAATACGGATAGTAGACTCTTGGAACAGTGCCAGCATAGAACGCGACTGATCCGACAAATGCTTGCCGCTTGCACCATAAGTGCGAACTGCTGTCAACACCTGTCCAAGCAGGCTGAACTGATAGGGGATAAAAGGATAGCAAGCGGCAAAATCTGATCTGTCTGCATACAGCTTCTTATCTGCTGTGTCCGCCGTGAATGTGATCAGGTTTTTAATCACCGTTTCTTTCTGATCATAGAGCAGCCGCAGCGTTTCTGCCGCTGTCTTATTTTTCTCCAATACTCGCTTTCTGATAACTTCATCTACATTCGATGCAGAAAGAGACAGTCTTGTATCAAAGCGTCCCTGAATCTTGGAAAAATCATTTCCCTTTGTTTTTGTAATTGAATCAATATCTTCCTGGCTTGTTACGATAACCCAAGCCTTGCCTTTACAAGCGGTACCAAGATCTTCCACAATCGTCTGCAGATTCAGCATAAGCTGTGTATCATCAGCGATATACTGGCCGATCTCATCCACAAGGAAAATAACATGATGATTCGGGCCCTTCTTTGCAATATACTCCTGTACTAAGGACACGAATTTCTCAATAGACAGATCATAGGAAGACTTTGCGCTCTTACACCAGTTACGGGCAGCCTCTTCACTCATGAAATCCATTTTCACAAGCGTCTTTACGATCTTATCCTGATTAACCGCAAATGCCTGGCGCTTCTTTTCCCAAGGAGCTCCTGCAATTTCTTCAAATGTTCTTTTGAATTCCTCAAACCTGCCTTCATTGTCCAGCTGACGTTCAAAGTCTGCCAGATAAGGAATAGAGCCACAATACCCTTGCATTTCGTTAAAGACTTTCATGAACACTTCAACAATGGCTTCTTTTCCAGACCCTACTTTTGCAGAACCTTTGGAATCAATATTAAACAGACACACATCTGAACTGATTGTCCCTGCTTTTGTCATTTTGGCAATCAGCATGGGGTCATCAATCTTCTTGCCATCTGTGAAATACTCGATAGCCCTTTTTCCTTCTACAATGCTGTTCTTCAGCAAATAAGAAAGAATCTTTAGGAAATGAGATTTACCACTTCCAAAGAACCCGGAAATCCAAACCCCCATTTTGTCAGTATTTCCATTGATTCCACGCTCATAGTTCTCAAAAAAATCGATAAAATGACGCAGCAGTTCCTTCGTAACAACGTATTCATCCAGTTCCTGGTAAATGTTTTCCTCGTCGGACTGTCCTACTTTGATAACGCCTTTGATATCTCGATCAATCGGCTTCTCAAACATATTCTTAATCTGCATTTTTCTTCCTCCGTAAAGCTCTTATACCAGTCTGAATGCACGGTAATAATTATGTGAATCCATTGTTCCAAACAGCTTTAGATCCTGCCCACTGTATTCTCCCGGGTAGAACAGAATAACCGGTACACTATCCAATACCTGGTGAAGGTTATTCAGTATATTATGGCTGGCGATGATCGGATGACACTTACCCACGCCCGTCAGGAAAACCACACTGTCCGTCAAATCGTTTTCCATAATCTTACCTATAATCAGGTTTAACTCATTTGTTTCATCTAACCCTAGTGTCTCAACAAGACTCTCGGCACAATCCATAAAGCCATTCTCTTTTTCCAGATCGAAGAATGCTTCCAGATAATCCTCTTCTTTTAGAATCTCAATCATCAGATGAAACAGGTCAAATTCAACAATCCGGAATCCACGGTTGCTGTTGTTGATCTTTTCCTTCAGGTATTCTATATGACTTCTAACAAACAGCTCGTCCTTTGCATGATAATCGAACACATAATATCCCACTTCATTCCCAAGCCCTTTATTCTCTCGGAAAGATTTTTCGGAAATTTTGTCTTCGATTCGATTCAAACGTTCATCTAACTGATATTGCTGCATACCTTATTCTCCTGTAATTGCATTCAGGTATTCGCCCAATCCGTTTTCCCGCAAAAGATCCTCTGCTCTGTAGTTCACATGAATCTTTCGCATAGCACAAGGTCTTTTACTGCTTTCAAGAAGCCCCGCTTCAAAAAGGATCCGTGAAATCCCCTGCTTTAACTTTTTGGTCGCAGTATCTGTCCATCCGGCCACTGCCTCGCTCTGCATGGCTTTATCTGCAAAAAAGACATTCAGATCCCTGTCTGTAATCTCTTTCTCGCCCAAACGTATTTTTTCCGAGAAGACATCATGCATAAACTCGAAAAGGATTCTTGAATCCATCATGATAGAAATCAGGTTAATTACCTTTGCCGTTTCTATATCACAATTTACAAAGTGCTTGCGGACATTCTTGGGAAGCAGAGATATCCGTCGCCATGTATTATTCAATACCTCGATTGCACGATACTCTGCTCTGACCTGATAAATGTTCTCAGTCCAGACTATTTCCCGGATATTTACTTTTTCTTTCCCTTCTTCCATAAGGGATGCGGTCTTTCGGGCTTCTTGCAGCCAGAATAGCTGTGAAGTGAGCCCCGCGCTATATTCCATCATTTTGTTTCACTCCCGGACACGTCATCTGGCAAAACTTCCATAATGTCTCCAACATCACAATGCAAGACATCACAAATGCGCAGCATCACATCCATGGATATCGTTTCATCTCTGCCAAGCTTCGCCATCGTGTTGGATCCCATCTTGGTCTTTTCCCGAAGATCGGTCTTATTCATTTTTCGATCAATCAGCATCTTCCACAATTTGTTGTAGCTTATTTTCATGCCTGGTTTCCTCTTTAAATCTATTTGAACACAAATGCATGTATCTACTCCATCATGTTCAATAGTAGCACGAGAGCACGAAAATTACAATCATAAAACTTGCGATATCTGCATTTTTAGTTGCTCTACTTGCAGAATTCTTGTCGAAATGAGGTTCAAAAATACAGATTGTGAAAGAAGGGAGGTCTGATGATCGGACTGAAGCCAAAACAAAGGAGCGGTAACCACCCTACCGCCCCTCTTCTTTGGATCTCTTTAATTCCGTTTTTTCTTTGTCTCCCTATATTCTGCTATCTCCTCTGCCCAGTCATCTTCAAACAAAGCTTCAGCCGGTTCGCTCCGTTTTCTCGAAACTGCCTTCCTGACTGCAGATCCAACCACTTCGTAATTCAGTGACACGCCTTCTTTATCATTCTCATAAGTTACAGCTCGATTACGACTGATTCCCAGCTTCTCTGCTTCTCCAACGGCATCAATGTTTGCTCCAAGGAAAAGGAACTCCCAACCGGCTTCTTTCTTAGCTTCGATCATCTTTTTAATCTGCGAATAGCTGTAATTTCTGCTGGAATTCTCATGTCCATCTGTCGTAATGACAAAAATCACCTTGGATGCTTTGTGCGATTCCGGAAGGTGTTCCTCCACATTTTCAATCTTGTGGATTGCTTCCCCCACTGCATCCAGCAGTGCTGTGCATCCCCGGACATAATAATCTTTATCCGTAAGAGGCTGCACAATAGAGATAGGGAACCTGTCGTGAATAATGTCTACTTTGTCGTCAAAGAGAACCGTTGTTACATTGATGTTATCGCTTTCTTCTTTCTGCTTCTTCAGCATTCCATTGAAGCCGCCGATGGTGTCATCCTCAAGGCCGCTCATGGAACCGCTTCGATCCAAAATAAAAACCAACTCAGTCATATTTCCATTCATAATGAGTACCTCCTGACTCGCTCTTGATACGGATTCTTCAGATGCGTCTGCATCAGATAGGCAAGTATCACTGATGGTCTCATTATAGAATTTCATTGACATGAGTTGGTCGCATAGCAGGCGACATGCCCATTTTTTATTATTCGAAGATTGGCTGATCGTATTCGTAAAGGACTTCGTTGATATCAAACATGTTGTAATTCCGATTCTCCAGGAAATAAACCACAATGATATCGAATTTGGAACTGCGGGACAGCGCATACCCGGCAGAGCGAAGCAAGTCCTTCGTTTCATCCAGGGTTAGCTCAAGCGCTATAGCAAATGCCAGAACCGTCTTTTTGCTGGGAGCATAATACTCGTCCTTTTTGATTTTCGCAAAATGCCGCCGATCCACAAATGCTTTTTTGTAAGCTTCGGATTCAGACATTTTTCTTTCCTTGATCATCCGGAGCAGGCGTTGGCTGAAGGTTTCGTCCATCTGAGACATCAGATCATCAATCTTGCGATTGCTGACCGTCATCTCACTCATGGGACGACTGATCTTTCTCTTCTTCGCTGTAGTAATGTCGAACTCCGGTGGTGCAGTAGACTCCGATACGCTTTCCTGTTCTTTGGGAGCTTCTATCGCCGGAGCAGAATCCTGTTCCCGTTCTTTCTTACCGGAAAGGAATTCCGTAATCTTATCAAAGAAACCTTTGACCTCTTCATCATCCACTACAATATCGTCATAGCCGGGGATATAGTATTTCTCTATATATTTTCCAACTTCTTCAATTCTCTGCTGCTTATCCATATGTACCTCACAACACGGCTGCCGCTTTAAGCTCACCGCTATCCATCTGAATTAGTGTTACATCCACGATGTCTCCCATATGTTTTCCAAAAGACGCGTTCGGTTCATTCAGCATCTGCATCTGAATTAAATGCCGCTCCGGATCTGCCCCAACGGTTCTGCACCAGATTCCCTCATTCCGATATCCTTCTTTTATGAAGAAGACAACAACATCGTCCGGGTACCCCGGTGCTCTGGAAGGATCCAGTTCCCGGATGCCTCTGATGGCAAGTACAGGTTCCGGAGCTCCATAACCATTCTTTATCATTTGAACCCGATCATGAAATGGAATCAGTTGACTCAGGTTGTTGAACGGAACCATATCTCCCTGAAATGAACCATACCGAAACTTGAAAGAGGTTGTTTTGCTGGCAGGCTCCAGGGATACATCCCCGTCATCATAGACACAAGCCGCGCACAGCAACTCAAAACTCAGTCCGGCCTGCTGGTCAATATAACCAAACAACAACATCGCATTGTCGTCCCGTCGAATACGAAATCCAGATTTCTCAATCACCATCCTGGTTTTCATATCGATATCCTTAACCAGAAGAAACTTCTGATCCATGTCACGGAAGCTGATTTCATCATGATTTCTCGCCATACCCTATCACCATCTCTTTCGTAAAAATATGCATCTCTGCCGGCAATTTGCAAGATATGCCAACTTTATCTTCTATCCGATATCCATCATAGCAGCAAAAGTAATCTCTATGGTCGCCTGTCAGGGGACATAGAGACCGCCGTTTCAATATAGTATTCCTGTTTTCTATTCCTTTTGGTGACGATCCGATTGGTCACTGATGGATGAAATGGATTTGATGTTCTTTCGTGTGAATGGATAGCAATGGTTCCAGCTTCGTATACAATTATACAAAGATCACTATGTTTTCGCAACAGCACACAGACGGTTTCACAGTTCATAGTCTCAAAGAAAGTCGCAAGCTGGGCATCTGTATATACAGATGCTCCGTTCCGCCAAACCAGGCCTCCGGCCAGATTTGCGAAACCGGCTTGTTGGGGACATCCCCAATCCCCATATGATTGCCAACTTCGTTGTCAGGCTGAGCGTCGTTTCACTCCGCTGGTCACAATCACATATAATAAAAAAACAGGGCAAGGCAGATCCGGAATCCATCCATTTCTGCTCTGCCCTTCTCATCACTACTGTTACAATTCTTTCCTCTGCTGTCTGGCGGCTTCCCGCTCTTTCTTCAGGTCATCGCCGTAGAACTGCTCCACGTTCTGTCTGGCCTTCAGCAGCTCCTGCATTTCCCGTTTTGCTTCTCGATAGCCTTTGTAGGCTTCCTTTTTCTGAACAATCAGCTGCGCGTATTCCTGCCGGAGCTCTTTGATCGTCGGCAGCTTGGTTCCTCCGGCTGCATTGAAAGCTTCCTTCGCCGCCTTGTGAAGCGTGATCTCTGCCCGATGCTCTTCAAAGAACTTTTTGCTGTATCCGGACTTCCGGTAGGCTTCGTAAACATCCCTGGTCTTTGCATAGTTCTGGATGTGTTTCTGTAGAGCCAGGTTTGCGGCCATCTGTGATTCCGCTGCTTTGATCCTGCTGCTTAAGTCATTGAAACGAGCAACAGCCGCATCGGTCTTTTCATACAGATCTTCAAAGCTCTCGATGTGCTTCTCCCGCATAAACAGGAGGGTCTCCGACATCTGTTTCAGGTTATAGACCTTCGCCCAGCGTTCATAACCGGCTCCCTTCCCCTGCTGCATCCGCTGCTGGATGTCGATCAGCAGATTGAAGCGAGGCTTTTCATGAGCCTGACTGCTCCGGCTTCTGGTATGGATCACCTTCCCGGCAATCCGGTCACGGATATCATTTTCCGTATACCCTTCTCCCAGGGACCGAAGCCGGATGAACCGTTTCTGTCCGGATCCTTTGACCGAGATCTGCTTTCCCCGCTTGATCTCATACCCTGCCACCTCAAGCTGATGTAGAAAATCTTCAAAGTCCTTCGGCTTTTCGGAGAGGATCCTGTCGATCTCGTCGCAGATATGATTTCGCAGTTTTGGCCGCTTCGGGTAGTCTGTCCGCTTCACCCGCTCACGGTACGGCTTTGGTTCAATGACGGACAATCCGTGTTCCAGGCAGATCCGGTCGCTGACCTTCTGCAGCGCCATATTGGAACGATGGAAATCCCGGAACTTCCTCCTGCAGTCCAGGGAAGTTGAATTAAAAATGATGTGGTTATGAATGTGGGCCCGGTCGGTATGCGTGGCAACGATGAAGGCGT
>Ga0256405_10004545_pt1 | contig 25804 bp, 24 predicted proteins | sample RumenRJG_02DNA_FD_189096 | JGI IMG/M metagenome (GOLD analysis project Ga0256405, IMG submission 189096) | Bovine rumen microbial communities from Lethbridge, Alberta, Canada - RJG_02 | ecosystem: Host-associated > Mammals > Digestive system > Stomach > Rumen | place: Canada: Alberta... | reverse complement strand
ACGAGGTAGGAATGTGCTTCCTCTTCGCACAGAAGTACCACACCTCGATGAAATATGTCGGCAGCATCCGGCGGGAGCTTGGCATCCGGACCGTGTTCAATATCCTTGGCCCGCTGACCAACCCGGCAAAGCCGGAATACTTCCTTCTGGGGGTCTACGACGAATATCTGGTGGAGCCGCTGGCAAAGGTCCTTTCCAGCCTCGGTGTGAAGCGCGGCTTCGTGGTCTACGGCCAGGACAGGATGGATGAGATCTCCGCCAGCGCCCCGACCACGGTCAGCGAGATCCGGGACGGCTTCTACCGGACGATGGTGATCAGGCCGGAGGATTTCGGCCTGGAGCGCGGCACGAAGGACGAGGTCCTCGGCGGGACCCCCGCGGACAATGTTGAGATCGCGAAGAAGCTTCTTTCCGGCGAAGACCGCGGCACGAAGCGCACCGCCATCCTGCTGAACGCAGGCGCAGCCCTTTACATCGCAGGCAAGGCTTCCGACATGAAGGAAGGCGTGAAGCTGGCTGGGGAGATCCTGGACAGCGGCGCGGCGCTGAAGACCTACGAAGATTTTGTGAGAGTATCAAACGGAAACTGAGACTTCCGGGAAAACCAGTGAAGCAGAACTGCCCGGGGATGGGCAGTGCAGAGGGACTGCCCTAGAGGTGCAGTACAGAAAAACTGCCCGGCAAATGAATAAAAAAGAAATCGGTTTTGTCTGACATGGATAAGGTGGGCGGCATGGCAGTAAATATTCTGGAACAGCTGGCGGATCACGCGCGGGAGCGGGTCGCGGAAGCGAAACGGCGGATCCCGCCGGAGGAGATGAAGGCGAAAGCCTTTGCGATCGCGGCGGCGGAGCTGCAGGCGGCAACGGCCGCAGGAACCGCAGAAGCAGGGCAGGCGGCATCGGCCGCAGGAGGCGGCAAGGCCGGGTCCGAATTTCCCTTCGAGCAGGCGCTGCGGGGAGAGCGGATGGCTTTCATCTGTGAGTGCAAGAAGGCAAGCCCCTCAAAAGGTTTGATCGCCCCGGACTTCCCGTACCTGGAGATCGCGAAAAGCTATGAGGCGGCGGGGGCATCGGCCATCTCGGTCCTGACGGAGCCCGGATGGTTCCTCGGGTCGGATCAATACCTGAAAGAGATCGCGGCGGTCGTGAAGATCCCCTGTCTGCGGAAGGATTTCACAGTGGACGAGTACATGATCTATGAAGCGAAGTGCCTGGGGGCGGCGGCGGTGCTTCTCATCTGCGCGCTGCTGGACACGGAGACACTTCGCCGGTATCTCGGAATCTGCGATACGCTGGGGCTTTCGGCCCTGGTGGAGGCCCACGACGAAGCCGAGGTCCGTTCCGCGGTGGATGCCGGCGCCCGGATCATCGGTGTGAACAACCGGAATCTGAAGGATTTCACGGTGGATTTTTCCAACAGCATCCGGCTCCGCAGTCTGATCCCGGAGGATGTGATCTTTGTGGCGGAGAGCGGTGTCCGGACCCGTGCGGATGTGGAGCTTCTGCGGGCTCACAAGGTGGACGCAGCCCTGATCGGCGAGACCCTGATGCGGGCGCCGGACAAGCGGGCGATGCTTGACGAACTGAGAGGATAAATTCCCCAGACTGTCCGGGACATGGAAGACCGGGATACCGGAGGCGGGGAAGAAGCGGAACAAAGAAAGCAGAAGCACAGATCAGAGGATCCCTGGAAGGACGGGCATGGTAGAAAGAGAAAACATGAAAAACCGGGTGCGGATCAAGCTATGCGGGCTTTCCCGCCCGGAAGATATCGCGGCGGCGAACGCCCTGCTGCCGGATTTCGTCGGCTTCGTCTTTGCGAAGAAGAGCCCACGGTATGTGACGCCGGAGCAGGCGGTAAGGCTGAAGGCGCTGCTGGATCCGCGAATCCGGGCGGTGGGGGTCTTCGTGGACGAGGATCCTGAGCGTATCCGGAAGATCGCAGAAGCCGGGATCATCGACCTCGTCCAGCTCCACGGCAGGGAAACGCCGGAGCAGGTGAGAGAAGTGCAGAATTTTGTGCGGATCCCGGTCATCAAAGCTTTCTCTGTGAAGACGCCGGAAGACCTGAAAGCGGCGGCGGAAAGCCCCGCGGACTTCGTGCTTCTGGACAACGGCGCCGGAGGTACGGGAACCGCATTTGACTGGGAGATCTTGAGAGAGGATCAGGACAAAACACTGAACAGGGCTCTGATCGAGGAACCGAATGGAAGCAGGAATGGATTTCCGGTTTGTTTTCGCCGTCCGTTTTTCCTTGCCGGCGGCCTGACGCCGGAAAATGTGGGCGCAGCCATAAAGCGGTGCCGGCCCTGGGCCGTGGACACCAGCTCGGCTTTGGAGACTGACAGGAAGAAGGACCCGGCGAAGATGCAGGCGTTCGTGAACGCAGTTCGGAGCCTGAGACCGAATTGAAAAAACAGTGCAGACGGCAGGCAGGAAAAAAGTGTCGGCAGAACAGGCGACAGAAATAAAGAAGCTGCGCAGCAGTCAGCAGGAAAAAGCAGCAGAACAAAGCTGCGCAGCAGTCAGCAGAAAAAAGCAGCAGAACACAGATGATGGAGGAAGAAATATGAGCAGTCAGAACCAGAGAGGGCGGTTCGGCATTCACGGCGGCCAGTATATTCCGGAAACGCTGATGAACGCGGTGATCGAGCTGGAGGAGGCATACAACAGATTCAGGGACGACCCGCAGTTCCAGGCGGAGCTCACACAGCTGCTGAACGAATACGCGGGACGGCCCAGCCGGCTTTACTTCGCGGAACACATGACGAAGGATCTGGGCGGCGCGAAGATCTACCTGAAGCGGGAAGACCTGAACCACACCGGCGCCCACAAGATCAACAATGCCCTGGGGCAGGCGCTGCTGGCGAAAAAGATGGGGAAGACCCGCCTGATCGCGGAGACCGGCGCAGGGCAGCACGGCGTGGCGACGGCGACAGCGGCGGCGTTCCTCGGCATGGAGTGCGTGGTCTACATGGGCGAGGAGGACACGAAGCGGCAGGCGCTGAACGTGTTCCGCATGCGGCTCCTGGGGGCGAAGGTGATCCCGGTCACCAGCGGGACAGCGACCCTTAAGGACGCGGTCTCCGAGACCTTCCGCGAGTGGACCGGGCGTATCGCGGACACCCACTACTGCCTCGGCTCCTGCATGGGACCTCACCCCTTCCCCACCATCGTCCGCGACTTCCAGGCGGTGATCTCCCGGGAAATCAAGGCCCAGATCCTGGAGAAGGAGGGGCGGCTTCCGGACGCGGTGCTTGCCTGCGTCGGCGGCGGCTCCAATGCCATCGGCACCTTCTATCACTTTATTGAGGACAAGGATGTCCGGCTGATCGGGTGCGAGGCGGCAGGCCGGGGCATCGACACCTGGGAGACTGCGGCCACCATGAACACCGGCCGGCTCGGAATCTTCCACGGCATGAAATCCTATTTCTGCCAGGACGAGTACGGGCAGATCGCACCGGTCTACTCGATCTCCGCGGGTCTCGATTATCCGGGCATCGGGCCGGAACACGCATGGCTCCACGATATAGGCCGCGCCGAGTATGTGCCGGTGACGGATGAGGAGGCGGTGCAGGCCTTCGAGTATCTGGCCAGGACCGAGGGCATCATCCCCGCCATCGAGAGCGCTCACGCAGTGGCGTACGCAATGAAGATCGCGCCGAAAATGGACAAGGACCAGATCATGGTCATCACCCTTTCCGGGCGCGGAGACAAGGACGTGGCCGCCATCGCGCGGTACAGAGGGGAGGATCTCCATGAGTAAGATCAAGGAAGCATTTGCGAAGGGGAAGGCATTTATCCCGTTTATTACCTGCGGCGATCCGGACCTGGAGACCACAAAAAAGATCGTGAGGGCCATGGCGGCAAACGGCGCGGATCTGATCGAGCTTGGCATTCCCTTCTCGGATCCCACGGCGGAGGGGCCTGTGATCCAGGAAGCCAATATCCGCGCGCTGAAGAACCATATCACCACGGACGATGTCTTCGCTATGGTGAAGGAGCTCCGGCAGGAGCTTTCGATCCCGCTGGTATTCATGACATATGCGAATGTCATTTTTTCCTACGGCACAGGACGGCAGGAACAATGCGGCATCGAGGGGTTTGCGGCCCGGGCGGCGGAGTGCGGCATCAGCGGCATCATCCTGCCGGACGTTCCTTTTGAGGAGCGGGAAGAGTTCGCGCCGGTTTTCCGGAAGTACTACGGCATCGACCTTATCTCCATGATCGCGCCTACGTCTCATGAGAGGATCAAAACCATCGCGTCACAGGCGGAGGGCTTTGTCTATGTGGTGTCGTCCCTGGGGGTTACAGGGATCCGCCGGAATATCACCACGGATCTCGGCGCCATGGTGGCACTGGTGCGGGAAGCAAATCCGGAGATCCCCTGCGCCATCGGTTTCGGCATCTCGACGCCGGCCCAGGCGGAGCATATGGGAAAGCTCGCCGACGGGGTGATCGTGGGAAGCGCCATCGTGAAGCAGATCGGAGCGCTGGGCACCGCGGCGCCGGAGGTGATCGGGGCTTATACGAAGGAGATGAAGGAAGCGGCAAACCGGTGAGACGAAGAAGCCGGGAAAGGAACAATTCACGACGGAAAGAGCAGATTGTGCTATGATAAGGGCAGCAGGCCGGACGCCTGCTGTCCTCTTTTCAGCATGACGCAGCGAAAGCTGCTGCCTGACGGCAGTCCGCGCGGCTTTTTGTCCCGCAGGCGGGACCTGAATTTCGGAGAATCCTGATGAATCAGAATGATAACAACAAATCCATGGAGCGCAGGCTCTATTTTTCGTTTCTGCTCCTGGCGGCGGCCCTCCTGGTCTCCTGCCTTCTGATTTCCCTGGCCATCAGCATCCGCAGGGCCCAGAGAGATCTGGATCAGCGGATCAGCGACACGGCAGCGTTTATCGCTGAGCTGCCGGAGGTGCAGAAGATGCTGCAGACCGGCTATCCGGACAAGGAGACGCTGCAGAAGATCGATCTTCTGGTGGCGGACTTCTCCGGGGTGGAGGCGGTCATGATCGCGAATACCAACGGCCTGCGCTTTTACCAGACAGACCGTCATGTGGTGGGCGATACCTATGTGGACGGGGATGAGAAGGCCATTCTGAACGGAAGTGAGCCCTATATCACCACGGTGTACGGCACCATCGACCGCCAGCATTGCGCATTTCACGCCATCCGGAACCAGGCAGGAGCCATCACCGGATTCGTCATGGTTTCCGTTCCTTCCGCACAGATCACGGTGGAGCAGCGGGAACTGGTCCTTTTGTATTTGTTCCTTCTTGTTGTCATGCTTGTGCTGGCAAGCCTGATCGCCCGGGCATTCCTCCGCTTCCAGAGAAATGCCCTGATGGGTTACCGCCCCGGAGAACTGCTTTCCCTGTATATCCGGCAGGACGTGGTCATCAATTCCCTTTCGGAGGGCCTGATCTCCACCGACCGGAACGGCAGGATCCTGTTTTCCAACGCGGCTGCGCGGAAGCTGGTCACGGAGAATGACGAAATCATTGCCGGGAAACAGCTGAAGGACGTTTTTCCCGAGACACAGTTTGACCGGATCATGAAGGAGCGGAAGGTCCACGAGCCGGATACCCGGGACATCGGGGACAGGACCGTCATCGTCAGCGAAGTGCCTCTGAATGCCAGGGGCCGGCAGCCGGAGGGGGTGCTGGTCATCCTTCAGGACCGGACTGAGGCGCTGAAGCTTTCGGATGAGCTGTCCGGCGCCCGGAACATGATGGATACGCTCCGCGCGTTCAACCACGAATTCCTGAACAAGCTGCACATCATTCTCGGGTACCTGCAGACCGGGGAGATCGAGAAGGCGAAGCGTTTTATCACGAACAGCAGCCTGGTCTCGAGCCAGGCGGTGCGTGACACCGCAAACATGATCCGGGTCTCCCGGGTCTGCGCGCTGGTCATCGGGAAGATGATGCACGCCGCAGAGCTGGGGATCCGGCTCACCGTGCAGCCTGACAGCGGCATGCTGGAACAGGACCTGATCCTTTCCCAGGAGGAGTACGTTACCATCATCGGAAACCTCCTGGAAAACGCCATCGAGGAACTGAACGCGGACGATGCCGAAAACACGGCGGAGACGGCCGGCACGGACGGTGTTTCCTCTGCAGGCGCGGATCCTGCGGACGATGCTTACACTGCGGAAGATGAGCGTCTCCGGGAGATCGTGCTGGGGATCTACTGCCGCCCGGAGGTCAGCATCATCACCTGTGAAGATACCGGAAGCGGCATCCGGGACGATGTCCTGCCGCGGATCTTTGAGAAGGGCGTGACCACAAAGGGTGAGAACCATGGAACCGGCCTGTTCCTGGTAAAGCAGATCGTCGACAGCCGGAACGGGGAGATTAGCGTGGACACGGAACCCGGCGAAGGAACGTGCTTCACCATCACCTTCACGGCTGCGGAAAGCGCCGGCATCGCGGAAGAAAGCGCCGGCACCGAAGAAGAGAGCACCGGCACCGCAGAATAAAACGCCGGCACCGCAAATAAGACAGAGGTATAGTATCAGACAGCCGAGACGGACAGGAGGAAAGGGATGTACAGAGTTATTATCGTGGAGGATGACCCGATGGTTGCTTCTATCAACCGGAAATATGTGGAAGCTTCCGAAGGCTTTTCCGTGACCGGGATGTTTAAAAACGGGCAGGAGGCGCTGGAGTATCTGAACACACAGGATGCGGACCTGGTGATCCTGGACTACTTTACGCCGCAGATGAACGGGGCGGACTTCATCGACCGCCTTCACGCAGCCGGAAAGACGCCCAGCATCATCATGGTGACCTCCGCGAACAGCACGAATCTGGTGAAAAAGCTGATGCGGCGCGGCGTTACCGACTACCTTGTGAAGCCCTTTGAGTATGAACGGTTCCGGGCAGCACTGGAACGCTACAGATCTGCCCAGAATCTGCTGGCGGAAGAAAACGGGAGAATGGACCAGACGGAGATCGACCGCCTGATCCGGATCCGAAGGACCGGGGAGACGGGAGGTGTAGCCGGAGCCGGGACCGGGCAGCCGCAGCAGGAGCTTCCGAAGGGACTGAACGGGCGGACGCTGGAAATGGTCCGGGGATTCCTGCGGGACCACAGCGACCAGAGCTATACGAGTGAAAACGTTGCCTCGCTGGTGGGCGTGTCCCGGATCACGGTGCGGCGGTATCTGAACTATATGGTGGAGAGCGGGGAGCTGGACAGCCGCATCGACTATCATACGGGCGGCCGGCCGGGGATCCTGTACCGGTGGCGTAAAGATTAAAAGGTTTACTTTAGTTACGAAAGCCGTTCCTTAATTACGAAAAATTGATTCCCCTTCATCGTTTTTTTATTATTTGTGTGAAACAAAGATTCGCCGGAGGGAATAAATTTCAGTAATTAAGGAGGGGGAAAAATGGAAATACCAAGTGTAAAAATCAACATGTTTCAGATGATGGCGATCGTCGTCCTGGTCATCTACTTCGGTCAGTGGCTGCGCAATAAGCTGCCGGTCCTGAAGAAGTACTGCATCCCGAGCGCAGTCGTCGGCGGCACCCTTTTCTCACTGCTCACCTGCGCGCTTTATCTGGGCGGAATCGTTCAGTTCGAGTGGGAAAACCAGAGCATCATGAACAACTTCTTCTACAACATCTTCTTCGCGGCGTCCGGCATGGAAGCATCCCTGGCTCTGCTGAAGAAGGGCGGCAGACTGGTCGTGATCTTCGCGATCCTTGCGGCACTCCTTGCAGTCCTTCAGAACTGCCTGGCGCTCGGCGTCGGGACCGCGATGGGCATGAACCCGCTGACCGCTCTGATGGCAGGTTCCACTCCGCTGACCGGCGGACACGGAAATGCCGCATCCTTCGGACCGATCGCTGCTGAGATGGGCGGTGTCGGCGCAGTCGAGGTCTCTGTCGCGGCTGCTACCTTCGGCCTGATCTCCGGATGCCTGATCGGCGGACCGATCGGACGTCAGCTGATCACGAAGTACAACCTGGACAAGAACTACATTGAGCAGAAGGAAGAGAGCATCGGCGAGAAGGCCATCCATATCTTCAAGGCTTCCCAGTGCCAGAACGCATGGTTCTGCCTGATCGCTGCCTGCGGTCTCGGCCAGTGCCTGCTTGAGATCAGAAAGATGATCCTTCCGGGTCTGAACATGCCGATCCACGTCATGTGCATGCTCGCCGGCATCCTGATCCGCCTTGTCATGGACAAGCTTGGAAAGACCAGCGAGGAGTTCTACGAGACCACCTCCAATGTCGGCGACATCAGCCTTGCGCTGTTCGTCTCCCTGTCCATCATCACCATGAAGCTGTGGCAGCTCATCGACCTGGCTCTGCCGCTGCTCACCATCCTGTTCCTGCAGCTGATCATGATCTATCTGTTCGTCCGCTTTATCACCTTCAACCTTTGCGGACGTGACTATGACGCAGCAATCATCGCTGTCGGACACACCGGATTCGGCCTTGGCGCTGTCCCGGTCTCCATGGCGACCATGTCTTCTGTCTGCGAACAGTACTACTACTCCAAGATCGCTTACTTCGTTGTCCCGCTGATCGGCGGATTCCTGAGCAACATTACGAACGCCATCGCGATCACGACGTTCCTGAACATCGCCCAGGGCATGCTCTGACGACGCCGGACGAAGGCAGGCAGATCATTCTTGAACCTGTGGATCAAAGATACGGCGGGGACCTGACGGGTCCCCGCTGTTTCCGTTTTTTACTGCACGTCTGCCGGAAAAAGAGTTATAATCATAACTGGGTTACGCTGCAGGAAAGTGTAATGATCATCAGGACAGAGGAATGAAGTCAATGAAATTGCTGAGACGAGCATCGGCTGCAGCTGTTGCGACAGCGGTCTTTCTGGCGGCATGTTCCGGTTCCGGGCCGGACCCGGGCGGAAACACCGCGAATACTCCGGCACCGGCAAATGCATCGGGGGGGCTGACCCTTCTCACCATCGGGACCGCAGACAGCGGCGGCAGCATGTATGCGGCGGGAGCCGCGCTGGCCCGGGCCTTCATGAGCCGGGACACATCGCTCCGGTTCAACATCAATGCTTCGACGGGATCCTTCAGCAACGTCGCTGACCTGATCGGGGGCCAGGTGGATCTGGCGCTGGTCAGCAGCGATATCGCAAATATGGCAGTCCGCGGAAAGGGCGCGTTCGAGGGAAAGCCGGCGGAACTCCGGGCGATCGCTTCCGTCTACACCAGCATTTCCAACTGGATGGCCCGGGATGATTCCGGCATTGAGTATGTGCATGATCTGGCAGGCCGCAGTGCGGCCATCGGACCGGAATCCTCCGCCACGGACCGTGCGGCAAGAAACGCTCTGGAGGCGGTGGGAGTCTCCATGTCTGATGGAACGTTCGTGAATGCAGGCCTTGGTTCCGGGGCAGATATGGTCGCCTCCGGGGAGCTGGACGCGGTTCACGGCTTTGCGGGACCGCCCATCCCATGGCAGACCAGGCTCGCGGAAGACCTGCCCTGCCACCTTCTCCGCTATACGGCGGAGGAACTGGCGCGGATCCTTTCCGCGGAGCCTTCCTATATCCCGGTCGTCATTCCGGCGGGCACCTACAAGGGCCAGACGGAGGATATCGGGACCTTCGGCGCGCAGTGCGTGCTCTGCGTCAGCGCTGCGATGGACGAGGAACAGGCTTACCGGCTGACGGAGCTCCTGTGCGCTTCTCTTGAGGAACTTGCCGCCGCCGAACCGGTCCTTTCCGGGATCGCCGGCGAGCTTCTGGAGAGCGACGATCTCCCGGTGCAGCTGCATCCCGGCGCGGAGCGCTTTTACCGGGAGCACCGCCCGGAGGTCTTCGCAAACTGAACCGCGGCAATTCAGAGTGTTCTCCGCCGCCGGACACATGTATATGTGTCCGGCATTTTTTATTGATGAATGAGTAAAAATCGGGTATAGTGTATAAAGTATGTAAAGGAGGCCACAATATGAAGTGTCCGTTCTGTAATGCTCAGGATACCAAGGTCATCGATTCCCGTCCGGCGGATGACAACGCGTCCATCCGGAGAAGAAGACAGTGCGAGATCTGCGGAAGGCGGTTTACGACATACGAAAAGCTTGAGACCATGCCGCTCATGGTCATCAAGAAGGATGATACCCGCGAGCCCTACGACCGCACGAAGATCGAACACGGCATCATCCAGTCCTGCCACAAGCGCCCCGTCTCCGCGCAGCAGATCAGCGCCATCGTGGACGAGATCGAGACCTCCCTTTTCAACCGGGAGGAGCGGGAGATCCCGACCAGCGTCATAGGCGAGATGGTCATGGAACATCTGAAGGACCTGGACGCGGTCGCCTATGTGCGCTTCGCGTCGGTCTACCGCGAGTTCAAGGATGTGAATACCTTTATGGCAGAGCTGGCCAAGATCCTTGAGCACTCGGAGAAGGCATGAAAGGCCGTTTTGCCTTCTGGCCGGAGCGGGTGGCGAAGAGTGCCTTCGCGATCCCTTATGAGCAGCTCTATGAAGAGGGGATCCGGGGCATTGTCTTTGATATCGACAACACTCTGACGCTTCCGGACGCGCCTGCGGACGAGGCGTGCAGGGAGCTTTTCCGCCGCCTCGGCGACATCGGCCTCAAGGCCTGCATCGTTTCCAACAACCGGGGACCGCGGGTGAAAAGCTTCGCGGCCGATGTCGGCGCGGACTTTGTACCGAAAGCTCTGAAGCCCCGGCGGTACGGCTACCGCCGCGCCATGGAGCTCATGGGGACAGTCCCGGAGAACACGGTGTCGGTGGGAGACCAGCTTTTTACGGACATCTGGGGAGCGAACCGCATAGGAATGCATTCCATCCTCACGAAGCCCCTCGTGTTCCTGGATGAGCCGCAGATCATGCTGAAGCGGCTTGTTGAGGCGCCGTTCCTCTATCTCTATCGCAGAAAGAGGCGGCAGTCGGAAAAACAGTAATTTTTTTCTTGCCTGATGGACACGGTTCAGTTAAAATATGGTGAAGAATGCTTATAGGACATAAAACGCCCTAAAGGAGGAAATATTTATGGTATCTGCAGGTGATTTCAGAAACGGCATCACGCTTGAGATTGAAGGCGCGGTTTATCAGATCATCGAATTCCAGCATGTTAAGCCGGGCAAGGGCGCGGCATTCGTGCGTACGAAGATCAAGAACGTCATGAGCGGCGCGGTCGTTGAGCGTACCTTCCGTCCGACCGAGAAGTTCCCGGCTGCAAGGATCGACAAGATCGAAATGCAGTATCTGTATGCTGACGGCGACATGTACAACTTCATGAACACGGAGACCTACGATCAGGTTTCCCTGAACGCTGACATGGTCGGCGATACCCTGAAGTTCGTCAAGGAGAACGAGATGGTCAAGGTCCTTTCCTACAACGGACAGATCTTCTCCATCGAGCCGCCGATGTTCGTCGAGCTCGAGGTTACCGAGACCGAGCCGGGCTTCGCAGGCAACACCGCCACCGGCGCACAGAAGCCGGCAACGGTCGAGACCGGCGCACAGATCTCTGTCCCGCTGTTCATCACCATCGGCGAGAAGGTCAAGATCGACACCCGCACCGGCGAGTATCTTGGCAGAGCAAACGGTTGATCCGGATTAATGAGACATGAGAACGGGGCTGCCGCATCAGGAGGATTCCTGGCTGCGGCAGCCCCGATTGCGGTAGAAGGAGCAAGACATGAAGACGATTTCGGAACAGATGAATGAGGTCCTGAAGCAGGCCTTTGAAGCCTGCGGGTACGACAGCGCCAACGTGCGCGTCACGGTGTCGAACCGGCCGGATCTCTGCGAGTACCAGTGCAACGGCGCCATGGCCTGCGCGAAGAAAGCAAAGAAAAAGCCCATCGACATCGCGAACCAGGTGGTGGAGCAGCTTTCCGGCTGCCCGCTTTTCGAAGCAGCCGATGCTGTCATGCCCGGGTTCATCAACCTGAAGGTCGCGCCGGAGGCCCTGACGGAAGCAGTGCGTGAGATGGCGGGCGAGGAGAAATACGGGATCCGGAAGGAAGCCCCGCAGAAGATCATTGTGGACTACGGCGGCGCCAACGTGGCGAAGCCCCTCCACGTGGGACATCTCCGCAGCGCCATCATCGGCGAGGCCCTGAAGCGCATGGGCGCGTTCTTCGGGAACGAGATGACCGGCGACGTCCATCTCGGGGACTGGGGTCTCCAGATGGGCCTGATCATCGAGGAGCTCAGGCTCCGGAAGCCGGACCTTCCCTACTTCGATCCTGACTTTGCCGGTGAGTACCCGGCGGAGGCGCCCTTCACCATCAGCGAGCTGGAGGAGATCTATCCTGCCGCGTCGAAGCGCTCCAAGGAGGACCCGGAGTTCGCGGCGAAGGCCCACGAGGCGACGAAGAAGCTGCAGAGCGGCGACCCGGCTTACCGGGCGCTCTGGAAGCACATCATGAAGGTTTCCGTGACGGACCTGAAGAAGAATTACGACGCGCTGAACGTGTTCTTTGAGCTCTGGAAGGGTGAGAGTGATGTCCAGCCTTATATCCCGGGTCTGATCGAGGACCTGGAGAAGCGCGGCATCGCCTACGAGAGCGACGGCGCGCTGGTGGTGGATATCGCCGAGCCCGGGGATTCCAGAGAATTGCCGCCCTGCATCATCCGCAAGTCCGACGGCGCGGCGCTCTATGCCACCAGCGACCTCGCGACTCTGATCGAGCGTGAGAAGCTTTACGGCCCGGACCGCTACGTCTACGTGTCCGACAAGCGGCAGGAGCTGCACTACACCCAGTTCTTCCGTGTGGCGAAGAAGGCGGGCATCGTCCCGGCGGAGCATGACCTGAAGTGGATCGGCTTCGGCACCATGAACGGGAAGGACGGCAAGCCCTTCAAGACGAGGGACGGCGGCGTCATGCGTCTGGAGACCCTGATCAAAGAGATCCGGGAAGCAGTCTATGCCCGCATCGCGGAGAATCCGGAGATCCCGGAGGACGAGGCTCAGGAGACCACCCGGATGGTGGCGCTGGCTGCCCTGAAGTACGGCGATCTTTCGAACCAGGCGTCCAAGGATTACGTCTTCGACATCGACCGCTTTGCTTCCTTTGAAGGAAACACCGGTCCTTACATCCTTTACACCACCGTCCGCATCAAGTCGATCCTCAGGAAATACGCGGAAGCCGGCGGCGCGGAAGTGACCGCGGCGGATCTGCGCCCGGCCTGCAGTCCCTCGGAAAAGGCCCTGTATCTGGAACTCACGAAGTACGCGGAGACGGTGGAGGGCGCATGGAAGGAGCTGGCGCCCCACAAGGTCTGCCAGTACCTCTACAGCGTCGCCGAGGCCTTCAACTCCTTCTACCACGAGGTGCGGATCCTCTCGGAGGAGGACGAGGAGAAAAAGCGCGGATATCTCGCGCTGATCCGGGTGACCGAAGGCATCCTCACCGCCTGCCTTGAAATGCTGGGCATGGAAGTCCCCGGTCGGATGTGACGGAAGCACGGAGCCGCGGGGTTCCGTCACAGTAGAAAGAGAGTTGAAATGTATAGAAGAGACAATTCGCAGCAGGGCGCAGGCGCCGTCCTGCTGCTGATCACTGCCCTGATCTGGGGCTGCGCCTTTGTCGCCCAGTCGGTGGCCATGGACCACGTCGGTCCCTTCACCTTCTGCGCGTCCCGCTTCATGCTGAGCGGCTTTGCTGTCGCAGCCTTTCTCCTGGCCCGCAGGGCGCTCGGATACAATGAAGCCCGCGGCATGAACCTGGGAAGGCGGCGGATGCGCCGGAACGACGGTATCGCCGGCGGCATCATCTGCGGTTTCTTCCTGTTTCTCGGCGCGAGCCTGCAGCAGATCGGGATCCAGTACACCACCACGGGGAAAGCCGGTTTCCTGACGGCCCTCTACATCATCCTCGTGCCGATCTACAGCATCTTCCTGGGGCGCGCCCCGAAGAAAAAGGTCTGGATCGCGGCGGCGATCGCCCTCGCCGGCATGTACCTGCTCTGCATGGAAGAACGTTTCGGGCTGTCAAAGGGCGACATGTTCTGTGTGTTCTGCGCCCTGGCCTTTCCCTTCCAGATCCTGGCGGTGGAGATCTTCGCGCAGCGCACGGACCCGGTGTTTCTGTCCTGTGTGCAGTTTCTGACGGTTTCCCTGATCGCTTTTTTCTTTGCCCTCATCTTCGAGAAGCCTGAGCCCGGCGCCCTTAAGGGCACGCTGGTCCCGCTCCTCTACGCGGGCCTCATGAGCGGCGCGGTGGCTTATACGCTGCAGGTGGTGGGGCAGGAGAAGATGCGCAACCCCAGCGCGGCTTCCCTGATCATGAGCCTGGAATCCGTTTTCGCGGCCCTGGCGGGTTTTATCCTTCTTCATCAGACCATGACGCCCCGGAAGATCATCGGGTGCGCGGTCATGTTCGCGGCGATCATTCTGGCGCAGATCTGAGTATCTGCGCCTTTCTTCGTTCCGGAAAGCGGAACGGGAGCAATGTACGTAAAAAAATCCATGTGGGAGCGAGATTTCTTAATATAATTTGACAATCTGTATGCTATAATCTTAACGTCTGGAAGTCTGTGTTTCTAAATTTTTACAGGAAAGAGGGTAGTTCAATGGGATTGGCAACATTTAAAGGTGGCGTCCATCCGTACGAGGGCAAGGAACTCTCGGAGGACAGCGCCATCAGAACGCTGAAACCGGAGAGCGGTGAGATCGTGCTGTCCATGTCGCAGCACCTCGGCGCTCCGGCCAAGCCGATCGTCAAGGTCGGAGAGCGCGTCCTGGTTGGACAGAAGATCGCTGAGCCGGGCGGGTTCATTTCCGCCTGCATCATCAGCTCCGTTTCCGGCAAGGTCAAGAAGATCGAGCCGCGGCCGATGCCGGCAGGAGGCAAGATGCTTTCTGTCGTCGTCGAAAACGACGGTCTGTATGAGGCGGTCGAGGGCTTCGGTGCCGAGCGGGATTACACCAAGCTGTCCAAGCAGGAGATCAGAGACATCGTGAAGGCAAGCGGCGTCGTCGGTATGGGCGGCGCAGGTTTCCCGAACCATGTCAAGCTGACGCCGAAGGATGAGTCCAAGATCGACTACGTCATCATCAATGCCGCAGAGTGCGAGCCCTACATCACATGCGACTATCGCCTGATGATGGAAGAGCCGGAGAAGCTCATCGGCGGCGTGAAGATCATGCTTCAGCTGTTCGAGAACGCCAAGGGCGTGATCGGCATCGAGAACAACAAGCCGAAGGCCATCGCGAAGCTTCGCGAGATGCTGAAGGACGAGCCGAAGATCGAGGTCGTGGAGTGCCTGACCAAGTATCCGGAGGGCGGCGAGCGCTCCCTGATCTACGCTGTCACCGGACGTGCCATCAACTCCGGCGTCCTGCCGGCAGACGCCGGCTGCATCGTTGACAACGTCAGCACGGCCATCGCCATCTATGACGCAGTCGCTCTGAGCACACCCACCGTCGAGCGTGTCATGACGGTTTCCGGTGATGCCATCGCGAATCCGTCCAACTTCCGCTACCGCATCGGCATGAGCTGCAATGAGCTCATCGCAGAGGCAGGCGGATTCAAGACCGACCCGAAGAAGGTCATCAGCGGCGGCCCGATGATGGGCTTTGCGATGTATGACCTCAGCGCCACCACCACGAAGACCAGCTCCGCTCTGACCTGCCTCTCCCGCGACGCAGTGGAAGAGAATCCGGAGACTCCCTGCATCCGCTGCGGACGCTGCGTGAGCGCATGTCCGGAATTCCTGGTCCCGGTCCTCATGATGGACGTCTGCCAGAAGCGCGATCCGGAAGGCTTCGAGAAGCTGGAAGGCATGGAGTGCATCGAGTGCGGTTCCTGCTCCTTTATCTGCCCGGCAAGAAGACCTCTGACCCAGGCCTTCAAGCAGATGAAGCGTGAGGTCGGCGGCATCAGAAGAGCAAGAGCTGCCGCTGCCGCAAAGGAAAAGGCCGAAAAAGAAGCTGCGGAGAAGGCGGCTGCCGAGAAGGCCGCAGCCGAGAAGGCTCCCGAAGGAGCCGGAAAGGGGGAGACGAAGTAATGAATATGCTGAATGTCAGTAACTCCCCGCACGTAAGACACAATGACAGCACCCGCAGCATCATGATGGATGTCTGCATCGCAATGCTCCCGACCACCGCTTACGGTATCGTCCAGTTCGGCGTCCACGCCGCCCTGGTCGTCCTGATCACCGTCATCGCGGCTGTCGCTGCGGAGTACATCTGGGAGAAGGCGCTGGGCAAGCCGATCACCATCGGAGATTTCTCTGCGGTGGTCACCGGCATGATCCTGGGCCTGAACATGCCCTCCGAGATCCCGCTGTGGATCCCGGCTCTGGGCGCGGTGTTCGCGATCATCGTCGCGAAGCAGCTCTTCGGCGGACTGGGCCAGAACTTCATGAACCCGGCGCTGGCTGGCCGCTGCTTCCTGCTGATCTCCCTGGCAAAGCACATGAACAACTTCACCTCCCCGGCCCTGGGCTTTGACGCGACCACCGGAGCGACTCCGCTGGCGGTCATGAAGACCGCGGTCCGTGCGGGAGAGCCCGCCACCGCAGGCGTGAACCTCATGCAGATGTTCATCGGCCGGATCCCCGGCACCATCGGTGAAGTCTCCGCCCTGGCGCTGCTGATCGGTGCGGCCTACCTCCTCTGGAGAAAGGTCATCACCTGGCAGATCCCGGTCGTCTACATCGCCACCGTCGCTGTCTTCACCTTCATCTTCGGCGAGCACAGCGGTGCCTATGTCATGGGCCAGATCCTGGGCGGCGGCCTGATCTTCGGTGCCTTCTTCATGGCGACCGACTACGTTTCCACCCCGATCACCCCGAAGGGCCAGGTCATCTACGCCGTCGCCATCGGATGCCTGACCGGCCTGTTCCGTATCTTCGGCTCCGGCGCAGAGGGCGTTTCCTACTCGATCATCATCGGCAACATGCTGTCTCCGCTGATCGAGTCCGCGACCATTCCGGTTGCTTTCGGAAAGGAGCGTAAGAAGAAATGAAAGACAAGAAACTTGACATGAGCTTCATGAAGGATGCCTTCCAGCTGATGATCATCACGCTGATCGCGGGACTGCTTCTCGGTGTCGTCTATTCTGTCACCTTCCAGCCGATCCAGGACGCGCAGGCCGCAGCGACCAAGAAGGCATACATGGCAGTTTTCCCGGAGGCCGCAGATTTCTCCACCAACCCGGAGAGTGACGCCATCATCGAGAAGACCGCCGCAGGCCTTGCGGAGCAGGGCTTCGGAAATGTCCTGGTCGATGAGATCATCGACGCGAAGGATGCTTCCGGCAACGTCATCGGCCACGTCATCAACTCCACGTCCAAGGGCGGATTCGGCGGTGCGGTCAGCATCTCCACCGGCATCCAGCAGGACGGCACCGTGAACGGCATCGCGTTCCTTTCCATCGCAGAGTCCCCGGGACTTGGAATGAACGCCCGTGACACGGACTGGTACAAGCAGTTCTCCGGCAAGAAGGCAGACACCTTCAGCGTCACGAAGGCCGGCGCAGCCAACGATTCCGAGATCGATGCGATCGCAGGCGCAACCATTACGTCCAGAGCCGTCACCGGCGCTGTCAACGCCGCGCTGTATGTCGTCTCGAACGGCGTCAACTGAGAAAGGAGGGAGTTCAGAAATGAATGAGTGCATGAATCGTATCAAGAACGGCATCATTACCGAGAACCCCGTCTTTATCATGGCGCTGGGCCTCTGCCCGACCTTCGCTGTCACGACCTCCGTCGGCAACGCGATCGGCATGGGACTTTCCTCCATGGCAGTTCTGGTGTTCTCGAACCTGCTGATTTCCGCGATCCGCAACCTGATCCCGGACAGAGTCCGTCTGCCCGCCGAGATCGTCGTCGTCGCATCGCTGGTCACCATCGTCCAGCTGCTGATCCAGGGCTTCGCCCCGGCAGTGTATGATGCGCTGGGCATCTACATCCCGCTGATCGTCGTCAACTGCATCATCCTCGGCCGCGCCGAGGCATATGCGCTGAAGGCAAAGCCGATCCCGGCGCTGTTCGACGGCATCGGCATGGGTCTGGGCTTCACCTTCGCCCTGATCCTTCTGGGCGGCTTCCGTGAGATCATCGGCGCCGGTTCCTTCGCGGGAATCCCGCTGATCCCGGATGAGTTCCACATTTCCCTGTTCGTCCTGCCTCCGGGCGCATTCCTGGTCATGGCATTCCTGGTGGCTGCGATGCAGTACTATCAGGATCCGGACCGCGGCAAGAAGAAGGCGGCGTATCCGTCTCTTGAAGATGTCAAGACGGTGGTCGTGAAGCCGGCTCCGAAGCCCGCTGCACCGAAGCCCGCAGTCGAAGCCAAGGCTCCGGCTCCGAAGCCCGCTGCTGCCGAAGCCGCAAAGGCTGTTGAGACCGTGAAGGAAGAAGCCGCAAAGGCTGCCGAAGCTGTGAAGAAGGAGGTTGAATAAGAATGAGCCGTGTATTACTGCTTCTTGTGGCCGGCGCGCTGGTCAACAACGTCGTTCTTTCCAGATTCCTGGGCCTCTGCTCCTTCGTCGGCGTTTCCAAGAAGAAGGACACTTCCGTCGGAATGGGCGGCGCAGTCATTTTCGTTATCACGCTGGCAACGATCCTCTGCGCGGTCGTTTATGCCTGCATCCTGAAGCCGCTGGGGATCGATTATCTGCAGACCATCGTTTTCATCCTGCTGGTGGCATCCCTGGTCCAGTTCATTGAGATGTTCATGAAGAAGAACATCCCGTCGCTGCATGCGGCGCTGGGTATCTTCCTTCCCCTGATCACCACGAACTGCGCAGTCCTCGGTGTCGCCCTGGACAATGTCCAGAAGGAGTACAACTTTATCGAGGGCCTGGCATGGGGCGTCGGCACCGCGCTGGGCTACACCATCGCGATCGTGATCCTGGCCAGCATCCGTGAGAGGATCGAGGGCAACGACATCCCGAAGTATTTCCAGGGAATGCCGATGGTCCTGATCACCTCCACCCTGATGGCAATCGCATTCACCGGATTCTCCGGCATGGTCAGCTTATAAGGAGGAGATGGGAGAATGAACGTTTCTATTATTATCATCTCGTTCCTGGTCGTCGGTATCGTGGGTCTGATCTGCGGTTCCGGTCTGGGAGTGGCGAGTGAAGCATTCAAGGTTGAAGTTGATGAGAAGGAAGTCGCGATCCGTGAAGCGCTCCCGGGCAACAACTGCGGTGCCTGCGGATTCCCGGGCTGCGACGGATGTGCACATGCCATCGCGCAGGGCGAGTGCCCGGTCAACCAGTGCCCGGTCGGCGGAAAGTCCGTCGCCGAGGCCATCGGCGCCATCATGGGCGTGACGGCGGGAGAGGCTGACAAGAACGTCGCCCTGGTCCGCTGCTCCGGTACCTGCGACGCTGCAAAGACCCGCTACAACAACGTCGGTCCGAAGGACTGCATCCAGATGTCCGTGCTTCCGGGCGCAGGCGACAAGGCCTGTGAATTCGGATGCCTGGGCGGCGGATCCTGCGTTAAGGCCTGCGCCTTCGACGCGATCCATGTCGTGAACGGCGTCGCGGTCGTCGACAAAGAGAAGTGCGTTTCCTGCGGCGCCTGCGTCAAGGCCTGCCCGAAGCACCTCATCGAGATCGTTCCTTACAAGTCCAAGTATCATGTGCGCTGCATGTCCCAGGATAAGGGCAAGGCAGTCATGGATGCCTGCTCCGCAGGCTGCATCGGATGTACGCTCTGCACCAAGGAGTGCCATTTCGACGCTATCCACATGAACGGAAATGTAGCACAGATCGACTACAGCAAGTGCAAGAACTGCAGTCTCTGCGCAAAGAAGTGCCCGAAGAGCGTCATCAACTGAGTGACCGTCACAGGGAAACAGAAAAACTGCCGCATCAGGAAATTGCCTGATGCGGCAGTTCTTTTATGAGGAATGTTCAGGACCGCGGAATTCGGGGTTTATTCCGCCACCGTTATGATGAGCCTGTTGGGAAGGCAGACGATCACTTCCCCGTCCTGGAAGATCTTCCCGTAATGCTCGCAGATCTTGTCCGGGCAGCTGGCGTCCGTGACCCATACCTTTCCGCCGGAGATATGCAGGCGGTTCGTCCCGCCGGTCTCCGGGTTCGTGATCACATCGTCCGCGAAGCCGTTCAGGGGATATTCCCGGAGGGTGCTTCCGTTCTGCGAGACGATGACCCTGGCGCCGCTGCCGCGGAAATAAAGTCCGCGGGCGGCGAACAGGAGCAGTATAAGTACCAGAAGACCTGCGGCCAGCCGCAGGTCATTCTTTTTCAGGAGAGGACCGTCCATCAGACCCCCTGCTTCCGCGGATCGGCGCCGCGGCTGATAACGGAGTTGTGGTATGCCGGGTCGTTGGTCACTTCTTTTCCGAACCAGGCCGGCGGTTCAAAGGCGACGGCGTCCCCCACGGAAGGAAACTCGACTTCCAGGATCACCAGTCCCTCAAGGTCCCCGGAGAAGATATCAAGCTCCGCCGTGAGCTCAGGCCGTCCTTCCACCGGGAAGCGGTACCGGGTCTTCTCGATGATCCTGCCGTCGCACTTGGGCAGAAGATGGGCAAAGGCCTCTCTGGTCAGCGGGAGGTTGTATTCCTCCCGGACCATCATGCCGCCGCCCTTATAAGTGAGGTAACAGTCGTCGTTCTCTTTCCGGACCCGTACCACGGGCGCGGTGTTCAGGTATCCCTGCACCATATGTACCCGGGGAAAGGAATCAAGGTCTTCCGGGAGGGCAGACGGGACAAATTTCCGTTCGATTTCCATAGAGTGATCTCCTCTGGACAGTATCTCTGTTACGACAGAAAGTATACCACAGAGGCGTATCTTCCGGGGAAAAAGCCGGGGTAAGATTTTTACTTGTACCACGCATTTCACTATGCTATAATACGAAACTGATGTGTCCTGCCGCGGGGAATCTGCGCCCTTTTTCGGGCGGATCCCGGTTTCAGGATCAAGAAGTATCTGGTCAGCATGTCCGTACGAAAAAGCCGGAAGACTGTTCCGGCCGGAGCAGGGAGTGCTGAAATTAAGGAAGAAAGACAGCAGATTTCAGGAGGATGTTTCATTATGGCAGTTCAGGTTGAGAAGAAGGAAAAGAACATGGCGGTCATCACCGTCACCGTCCCGGCAGAGGATTTCGCGAAGGCGATGAAGGAGACCTACAACAGAGAAAAGGGAAGATACAGCCTTCCGGGTTTCCGCAAGGGACATGCACCGCAGAAGATGATCGAGCAGTTCTACGGCAAGGGCGTTTTCTTTGAGGGCGCAGTCAATTCCTGCATCAACAAAACCTATGCGGACGCTGCGAAGGAGAGCGGCCTTGATATCGTCTCCAGACCGGAGATCGACGTGACCCAGGTCGAGGCAGGCAAGGACCTGATCTACACCGCGACTGTCGCTGTGAAGCCGGACGTCACCCTCGGAGAGTATAAGGGCATCGAGGTCCAGAAGGCTGACATGACTGTCACCGACCAGGATGTCGAGGACGCAGTCAGGAGAGAGCTGGAGAAGGATTCCCGTCTTGTAACGGTCACCGACCGCGCGGCACAGGACGGAGACACCGTGAAGATCGATTTCGACGGCAGCGTCGACGGCGTCGCGTTCGACGGCGGCAAGGGAGAGAACTATCCGCTGCAGCTTGGCTCCGGCAGCTTCATTCCGGGCTTTGAGGAGCAGATCGTCGGACACAGCGCGGGCGATGCTTTCGACGTCGAAGTGACCTTCCCGGAGGATTACCACGCGAAGGAGCTCGCAGGCAAGGCAGCAGTCTTCAAGACTGTCCTTCACGAGATCCAGACCCGCGAAGTCCCGGAGCTGAACGATGCTTACGCGGACGACAAGGGCTTTGATTCCGCGGAAGCGTTCCGTGAGGATGTGAAGCAGAAGCTTGCGGATGCAAAGGCAAAGTCCGCTGCGGCGGCGAACGAGAACGCAGTCATCGGCAAGGTCGTCGAGAACGCGCAGATCGAGCTCCCGGAGCCGATGATCGAGACCCAGGTCGAGCAGATGATCGACGATTACGCAAGAAGAATGCAGAGCCAGGGCCTGCAGCTTGACCAGTACATGGAGTACACCGGCATGACCATGGACAAGCTGAAGGAGCAGTTCCATCCGCAGGCAGTGCGCAACCTGAAGACCCGCCTGACCCTTGAGAAGGTCGTCGAGGCTGAGAACATCGAGGTCTCCGAGGATGCCATCGATGCGGAGATCAAGCGGATGGCAGAGCAGTATAAGGTCGACTTCGAGAAGATGAAGGAATTCATGACCGAGGATGACAAGAAGAACATCTCCATGGATCTGAAGATCCAGGAGGCAGTGGACTTCCTTGTCGCAGAGGCGAAGCTGGTCTGAGGCGGAAAATATCTGAAACAGAATGCAGGTCTGTGAAACAGCCCAGATCTGTTATGAAGTACAGCCGTGCGGACAGCAGAAATGCTGTCCGCATCGCAGATGAAAGGAGATTCAAGTATGTCTCTGGTACCAATGGTAATTGAAGAGTCCAGCCGCGGCGAGAGAAGCTTCGACATCTTTTCGAGACTTCTGAAGGACCGGATCATCTTCCTGGATGAGGAAGTGAACGATGTCAGCGCGGGACTGGTGGTGGCGCAGCTTCTGTTCCTGGAGTCTGAGGATCCGACGAAGGACATCAACCTTTACATCAACAGCCCGGGCGGCAGCGTGACCGCCGGCATGGCGATCTATGACACCATGCAGTATGTGAAGTGCGACGTTTCCACGATCTGCATCGGCATGGCAGCCAGCATGGGCGCCTTCCTCCTTGCGGGAGGAACGAAGGGCAAGCGCTATGCGCTCCCGAACGCGGAGGTCATGATCCATCAGCCCTCCGGCGGCGCGCAGGGCCAGGCCACGGAGATCCGCATCGTTGCGGAGCAGATCCTGAAGACCAAGAAGAAACTGAACGAGATCCTTGCCGCGAACACGGGTCAGCCGCTGGATATCATCGAGCGCGATACCGAGCGGGACAACTACATGACCGCTGAGGAGGCAAAGGCCTACGGCCTCATCGATGAAGTCATCACCCATCACTGACGATCAGGGCGCTCTGCGCCCCCAGGATGAAAGGAATTGACAGACAGGTATGGCAGGTAAAAAAAGCGACACCAGGATCAGATGCTCTTTCTGCGGAAAGACCCAGGACATGGTCCAGAGACTTCTGTCCGGACCGGACGGGCTTTACATCTGTGACGAGTGTGTGGAACTCTGCGACAGGATCCTTAAGGAAGAGTTCGAGGACGATGACACCGTCCTGGACGAGATCTCCGGCATCAACCTTCTGAAGCCGAAGGAGATCCGGAAGTTCCTGGATGAGTACGTCATCGGACAGGACCAGGCAAAGAAGGTCCTGTCGGTCGCGGTCTACAACCACTACAAGCGCATCACCTCCAAGCGGAGCTCGGACATTGACATCCAGAAGAGCAACATCCTGATGATCGGCCCGACCGGTTCGGGAAAGACTTATCTCGCGCAGACCCTCGCGAAGATCCTGAACGTTCCCTTCGCCATCGCGGACGCGACGACCCTCACGGAAGCGGGTTATGTCGGCGAGGACGTCGAAAATATCCTTCTGAAGCTGATCCAGGCCGCGGACGACGACGTCAAGCGGGCGGAGTACGGTATCGTCTACATCGACGAGATCGACAAGATCACGAAGAAGGCGGAGAACGTCTCGATCACCCGTGACGTCTCCGGCGAGGGCGTCCAGCAGGCGCTTCTGAAGATCCTGGAGGGCACCCAGGCCAGCGTTCCGCCCCAGGGCGGCCGCAAGCACCCCCACCAGGAACTGATCCAGATCAACACGACGAACATTCTGTTCATCTGCGGCGGTGCCTTCGACGGTCTCGAGCGGATCGTGGAGCGGCGTCTGGGAAGCGGCGGCATCGGCTTCAACTCTGAGGTCGTGGAAAAGCATTCCCGCGGCATCGACGAACTGTTCCGCCAGGTCATGCCCCAGGACCTGACCAAATTCGGCCTGATCCCGGAGTTCGTGGGACGCGTCCCTGTGATGGTGTCCCTGGACCTTCTGGACGAGGACGCGCTGGTGCGGATCCTCACGGAGCCGAAGAACGCGCTGACCAAGCAGTACGAGCGGCTTCTCGAGATGGACGGCGTCAAGCTGGAATTCACGGAGGAAGCGGTCCGGGAGGTGGCCCACCTTGCGGTGGAGCGGAAGACCGGCGCGAGAGGACTCCGGTCCATCATGGAGGAAGTTATGATGGATATCATGTATGAGGTCCCGTCAGATCCGAGCATCGGCATCTGCACGGTCACGAAGGACATGATCGACAAGAAATGCGGGCCGGATATCGTATACCGGGATGCGCCCGTCCGGAAAGAACGGAAGAAAGCGGACAATTCCGGAGCCAGCGCATAAACGGCCGCATAAATGGTATAATCAGGATATGAGTAAATTCACGCGCACCGCGGGAGCCTGCTCCTGCGGTGCGCGTGCCGGACAATGGAGAAAAAAGAATGAGAAGCAGGAAAAAAGTGCCTGTTGTCGCCCTGCGCGGTCTGGTGGTCCTGCCGGGCCGGGTGGAGCACTTTGACGTAAGCAGAAGAAAGTCCATGGCGGCGCTGGAGGATGCGATGCTGCACTACCAGAAGGTGCTGCTTGTCACCCAGAAAAATCCGGACGACCTGGATCCCGGCGCCGACGGCCTGTTCGAGTACGGCACGCTCTGCGAGATCCGCCAGATGGCGCGGCTCCCGAAGGAAAACGGGCGGGTCATGGTCGAAGGCGTGGAGCGTGTCCGTATCACTTCGGTGGTCACGGCGGCAGACATGCTGAAAGGCGAGTATGTCTCCGAGCCGATGATCGAGACGGATCCGGAGGCTCCGGTAGCCGTGGCGATGGTCCGTGTCCTGCGGGACCGGCTGAACCAGTATGCCCGCGGAAACCGCGCATTTTTCGACAAATATCTCCAGCCCCTTCTCCGGATCACGGACGTGAACCGGCTGCTGGTGCGCACTGCCGCAGACATGAACTGGGAATGGCAGACGGCGCAGGCGCTGCTGGAATGCGATACGGCGGACGAGCTGTACTCCATGCTGGTGAAGGAGCTGACCCGGGAGATCTCGGTGAATGAGATCCGCCGTGAGTTCCAGGAGAAGCTGAAGGGAAATCTGGACAAGAACCAGAGGGACTATGTCCTGCGGGAGCAGATGAAGCTTCTGCGCCAGGAGCTGGGGGACGACACCATCCTGACCGACGCGGACGAGTTCTCCGAGCAGGTGGAGCAGCTGGAAGCGTCGGAGGAAGTGAAGACGCGCATCCGGAAGGAGATCTCCCGGCTGAAATCCATGCCCGGCGGCAGCCAGGAAGGCAATGTCGTGCGGACCTACCTGGAGACGCTTCTGGACCTGCCCTGGGACCACTGCTCTGTGGACAACAAGGATCTTAAGCATGCGGAGGATGTCCTGAACGAGGACCATTACGGTCTGGAAAAGGTGAAGGAGCGGGTGCTGGAGTACTTGGCGGTCCGTCTTCTGAACCCGGACAGCAAGGCCCCGATCCTCTGCCTGGTGGGCCCGCCCGGAACGGGCAAGACCTCCATCGCCAGGAGTGTCGCCAGGGCGCTGGACCGGCAGTATGTGCGCATCAGCCTCGGCGGCGTGCGCGACGAGGCTGAGATCCGCGGACACCGGAAGACCTACGTCGGGGCCATGCCCGGACGGATCGTCGAAGGCCTGAGACAGGCCGGGACCGCGAATCCGCTGATGCTTCTCGACGAGGTGGACAAGGTCTCCTCCGAGTACCGCGGAGCGACGGCATCGGCCCTCCTGGAGGTGCTGGACGGAGAACAGAACGTGCGCTTCCGCGACCACTACGTGGAGCTGCCCAT
>Ga0256405_10004544_pt1 | contig 25805 bp, 17 predicted proteins | sample RumenRJG_02DNA_FD_189096 | JGI IMG/M metagenome (GOLD analysis project Ga0256405, IMG submission 189096) | Bovine rumen microbial communities from Lethbridge, Alberta, Canada - RJG_02 | ecosystem: Host-associated > Mammals > Digestive system > Stomach > Rumen | place: Canada: Alberta... | reverse complement strand
GCATACTATCGTATGTCAAGAGATTTATGTGCAAGATGACGGAAAATATGCAAGCAGATTTAGTATAAAGCCGTCAGGCGGTCTTTGTGCGGTGTTGCCTTTATTATTATATCACTTTTATCGGAATTGTCAAGTGCCTGTCGCGCATAAAGCTCATCAAAAAGCGTAATTGCGCTCACCGACGAAGTTGTGATCATATATCATAAGTGTATAGGTCACACCATCTATCATAGCAGTTTTTATGCGAACAGGTTTGTCCTTCTGATATTTTTCCGATGACCTGAACTTGTCACAGTCGGGCTGGCTGAGCAGCAGGAAGTATTCCTTCTGATTCGGGTCCGTTTTGTACCACCTGTCAGCAGTCTGGTATTTGCGGTGGAAAACTCCGCTTTCATCGGCTATAACATCTCTTACCTTTATTCTGCCGTCAGTGAGAAGGGTTATCGAGTTAGCGTTCCAGAATGTTGAATATCCGCAGTCAACTCCGTTTTCTTCAAGAAAATCAACAAGTTGATACTGGGTATTATTTTTGTAGCCGTCCTTCGGCATTTTCATAACTTTTACACAGTTAAGGTAGCCTGCTGCGATTATCGGAACAGTCATCAATGCTGCTATCCTTGCGGAAGCTGCGCCGTTGGATATCGACCAGCACACAAACAATATGCTGAGTATCACCGATGTTCCGATCACAGGAACGATACGCCAGTCAGCATACGAAAGTATACCGCAGATATATCCCATGAGCACGACGGCTGTCACAGCCCAGTGCATCCACACCCATATGCGCATCATTCTGCCCTTGAAGTCGCTGCCGTACTTTTTGTAGCTCAAAGTAGCTATTATCGGAAGAACGGCAACCACAACAGCTGTCATGATATTTATGATATTGATTATGCCCTCATCGTCCGTGAACATAACATCGGGCATATCATCAACGCCGAGAAGTCTCATCCATGCTAAAGGCAGCTTATGAAAATGCTGTATCCATGAATCCATGTCCGAGAATTCCGAATTTGCCTCGGTGTAGTAAGATTTAAGGCTGCCAAGCAGCTGATCGTTCACAGTATTTCCGATAACAGCCAATGAAAGGAATATCACTGCGCGGCATAACGTAGAAGTTGTCCTGAAGCTGGTCAGCTTGTACTTGGGATTCAGGAACTGTTCCGCGAATACTCCGCCCACAAACGGGATAGCAAACAGTGTGATACCCGTAATACCGTCCATACCTGTCAGGAAGGCAAATGCACAGAGGCACAGAAAAACAAGTGACTTGTGAATACGTATCCCTGAAATATCTGCTCCTTCCTTGCGTCTGCGGGTCTGTTTGCTGCTCAGCGAAAGCAGCCTTGCGTAAAGATAAGCGCCGATGACAAGGAACAGTATACCGAGAGAGTAATATATCGTGTGTCCCCAGAATATCTCGCGCATTTTCTGGGTAGCGTGAGTAAGTGAGATAAATACAGCCGTTCCGCAGAGAGCAGCATTGATATTCCCTGATATCTCGCGTAACATAAGCACCATGAACAGCGTCAGCAGTATAAAAAATCCCGTCATGCCAAGTGTATGAGCTGTCATGCCGAAGCCGAATATTTTTATGAGCGGTATCATCAGAGTACTGGTACTGAATGGCAGAAAGCAGGCATATGTGAACTGACTGTCGTAGAGACTTCCGCTTTCTACCGAAGCATTGGCCCACATTATGGTATCGGTGCAGTCCGCGTGGAACTCATTCCTGCTTGCATAAAAAATATAGTACAGCGTGGTCACAGCTGTACCAAGCAATAGCGTAAGCGAGGTGATAAAGAGTATGACGTTGCTCAACCGCTTTCCGTTGAAGCTCTTTTTAATCGGCAGCGGAGCTGTTTCCCACACTGTCGGTGACGCGGCAGGCTCTTTATCAGCAGTCTGGTCGTTTTCAGCATTTTCCTGAACAGTTGTCGGTATTTCACCGGTCGGCTCTGCCTGTTCCTCGGTCTGAGCTTCGGTGAAGTCCTCGGTAGTACCGTTTTCACGGGAAGTATCGGTCTCGGTAAGGTCTATTAGCTCCTGAGGATTTTCAGGGACAGAGCTTTCAGAGAGAGTGGTATCTTTTTCGTTGTTCATAATAATTCCTCAATATATGTGAACGGGCAGCGCTTGCTGCCCGAAATGTCAGAACTTGTCTTCACAAGCCTTTGCACGCATCTTTCTGACGATCTTCCGCCAATGTCTGCGTTAAAAATCCTTGAAGGGCGACAACCCATCTTCGGATCTTTGCCTTGACCTCAGCGAAATCTTGCCTGAAATTTACGCACAAATCTTATGAAGACAAGTTCTTATTTTGATTCTTTTTTTGTATAGAGAAGTATCTTTCGTGCGAAGAAGTTCCACAGGAACGATACAGCTGTAGATACTATCTTAGCTATTACCTGGAAAAGGCTTGTAGTGTCAGCGAGCCACATCTCAAAAAGCTTTGTGATACCAATGGTGATAAGGAGTCCCACAACGCCGATAGCGGCAAAGCTCAGGAACTCGACCAGCTTGTTCTCGACCTTTGAATTCTTGAATATCCAGAAGGTACTGATAAGATAGTTGACCGCAAGACCTGCTACGAATGAGAGGGAGTTGGCTACCCAGCCGAACTCCTTCTGCTCATTGAAAGCAAATCTGAAAAGTATATAGGATAATGCGAAATCAACTACGAAAGCCAGTCCGCCTACAAAAAGATAGCGAAAGAACTGTATCAGTGTATTATCCGTATCGCCGACAAACAGCTTTTTGAACTGTTTATCACGGAATATCTGCTTGATCTCGTCCATTACTTCTGCTTCTCCTCGTGGTATTCCTTTTCTGTGTTTACGTTCCAGATAGCGGACTTGTCAGTGCTGCCGCTCTTGATAGCCTTTACAGCCTCGAAAGAAGTTACCATAGAGTGATCGATATTATTGTATCTGTGCTGACCGTTTCGACCAACGCAGAAGAGGTTCGGGATAGTATTGAGGTAGCTGATGAGCTTGTCCATTTCCTCATATGTGTCGAAGTAAGCAGGATAAGCCTTCTTAACCTTCTCCATATGTGTATCGATTACTTCATCAGCGCTGTCGATAAGACCGAGCTTTACCATTTCCTTTACGCAGAAATCCGAGAACTGCTTCTCAGTCATGTTCCAGAACTTATCTCCCTCTGATACGAAGTATTCAAGTCCTACCCAAACAGTATGACCGAGGTCCTTTACCATGTAAGGTGACCAGTTGTTGTAAATCTGGAAACGTCCCATCTTTACACGTCTGTCCTGAACGTATACCCAGCAGTCAGGCACGATGTTGCCGACTGTACGCATAGTTGTCTTGTTCTTGAGCTTGAGCTTCGGAACGAGAACACCGAGGGTCATATAATCACGGTAAGGAAGTCCTGCCGCGATACGTGCAGCTTCCTCAGGAACATCATTCATACCTGCAACGAGGTCCTTTACAGGCATTGAGGAAACAACGCAGTCGCCGTCGAGAGTTACTTCCTGACCGTCCTTGATATAAGTTACACCTGTGAGAACATTCTCATCATTCTTGTGGAGCTTCTTGACAGCAGCCTCCATGATGATGTGTCCGCCCAGCTTCTTTACTTCGTCAGCTGTTACTTCCCAGAGCTGACCTGGTCCGAGCTTAGGGTACTTGAATTCTTCGATAAGTGAAGTATTGACCTTGCGGTTCTTTACCTTGAACATCTTGCCGAAGAAGTCCTTGATGATGCCTACGATAGAGAGTCCCTTTGTACGCTGAGCGCCCCATGAAGCATCGATCTCGCTTGGGTGTCTGCCCCAGAGGTTTTCTGTGTAGTACTCGAAGAACATTGAGTAGAGCTCCTTACCGAAGCAGTTGATATAGAAGTTTTCGAGGTTAGTCTCAGGGCGCTTGTGAAGAGCAGCACAGAGATAGCTGAAACCTACCTTCATAGTTGTGAAGAAGCCGAAGTTCTTGATAGTTTCAGGCTTGAGTGAAACAGGATAATCATAGAACTTGTCATTGAAGAGTATACGTGAAACTCTGTGTCTTTTGAGCATTACGCGGTCAACAGTTTTAGGATCGGGGCCGCCTGCCTCGACATTTACGTGTCTCTTGAGGTACTTATCATCCTTTGAAGGAACGCCCTGCATAGGAAGCATCTCGCTCCACCACTGGTTTACTTCAGGTATCTTTGAGAAGAAACGGTGACCGCCCATATCCATACGGTTGCCCTTATAGTTTACAGTCTTTGAGATACCGCCGATCGCATTAGTCTCTTCGAGCACAGTAACATCGTACTCGCCCGAGCCGTCTCTGAGCAGCTCGTATGCAGCGGTAAGACCGGCAGGGCCTGCACCGATAATAATAACTTTTTTCATGATCTTTATTCCTTTCCGTGGAGTGGCTTTACTCCGAATTATGACTATATTATATTAGACGAATATTGAAAGGATATCTCTCACGGCAATATCTCGTGAGGATATCACAACTATAACCTATATTATATCATATACTTATAAAATAATCAAGAGCAGAACTTATAAAACTTTACATTATGATACACTTTGTACAACTTGCCGAACTCATATTTGTATATTTAGTCATTCAGCGATAATAACTGCAAAGAGACCTAAACAAAAAAGAGCACCTAAGCGGTGCTCTTTAGGCTGTCAAAAAACTATCGCGGAACGCCGAGGGTGACTCCCTGTAGTACAGGGAGATGTCAGCGTAGCTGACAGAAGGTCGCGGCTCCTGTTGGGAGGCGTTCCCTACAAATTATTATTATGTAGAATAGCCAAATTGTATGGGCTGATGCCCACATCAGCCCGCAAATGTATATTAAAAAATGACTTTTTCGACAAACTAAAAGAGCACCTAAGCGGTGCTCTTCTTAATAATATATTATTCTATCCGATTATTCAGCAAGCTTCTGATTGATAGCGTTCACAAGCTCATCTGCGTTTACGCCGTGAACCATTGCAGCTTCTTCAATTGTCTCTCCCTGTGATGCAGGACATCCGAGGCAGTGCATTCCGATGCTGAAAAGGATTGGTGATACGTCCTTATCAAGCTGGAGAAGTTCGCCGATCTTTGTTTCCTTTGTAACCTGTGCCATAATTTTGACCTCCGTATTTTTAAATAAAGGGACTTGACATTTGTCCGTTCCCTTGTTATAATATTATCATAGTCTTTGACATTTGTCAAGGCTTTACGCAAACTTTTACAAAGCGAGGTATTTTGTCAATGTATCAAGGCAGCAATAAATCAGCACTTCTCTCACAAAAGCTTATTTCCGAGGCTATGCTTCGCCTGCTCGAAGAAAAGTCCTTCAGTGATATCAGCGTCAGTGATCTTTGCCGCGAAGCTCAGGTATCAAGACAGACATTCTATTCCCTTTTTGGCAACAAGGAAAACGTGGTACTATATGAGCTGAGCCACAATTGCTGCTTTCTTCCCGAGGAAAGCGACGTTTCCTGCCACTCAGCCATGTTCCGCAATTTCTGCGAGGGCTTCAGCAGATATATAATCGACAAGCAGCATATAATCAGTCTTCTCGTCAAAAATGACATGATACATTTCCTCTACGACGTGCAGTACCGCTCGCTTATGGACTGTTCGTACTTTATCAGCGATGTTTCCGATAACAGGCGTATTTTCATCGTTGACTTCATAGCAAGCGGCATGAACAGCATTGCCAAAAATTACGTGCTCACAGGCTGCTCTGCGGATATAGACTTCCTTAAAAAGCTTATGTTCAGCCTTTTCGGAGGTCTTTACTTCAAAAATTTCTCAGACGAAAAAAACTGAACATATGCAAAGCCCGCAAGCAGATCAATCTTTTTATCTGCTCACGGGCTTTTTTGTATTTTACTCTGTCTTGCTGCTGAGTGCGCCTATGCTTCCGTCAGGCTGTATGTCAGTCCTTCCGTTTATAAGCTCAACAACTCTGCCGCCATACGCTGCACATTTATGCGAATGGGTGACCTGCAAAATGGTTATTCCCTTCTTCTTGTTGATCTCAGAGAAAAGGTTCATTATCTCAGCTCCTGCGTTCGAGTCAAGATTTCCTGTAGGCTCGTCTGCAAGGATTATCTCGGGATTTCCGATGACAGCTCTCGCGATAGCAACTCTCTGCTGCTGACCGCCCGAAAGCTCTGAGGGCTTAGCCTTGCGCTTTTCAGTGAGTCCTGTTATTTTCAGTATCTCATCGAGCTGCGCTTTCATCTCTGACTTTGACTTGCCCTTTACACTTGACGGCAGGAGGATATTGTCCTCAACATTCAGATTCTGCACAAGATTATAGAACTGGAATATGAAACCTATCTTTTCAAGTCTGAGCTTGGAGAGATTTTTTTCTTTCATCTTGCCGATATCATTTCCGCACACCGAAATATTTCCGTTGAAGTTTCTGTCAAGTCCGCCTATAAGGTAGAGAAGTGTGGACTTTCCGCTTCCTGATGCACCCATCAGCGATACGAACTCGCCCTTTTCTACCGCAAGATTTGCTCCTGAGAGCACCTTTGTCATGGTCTCGCCTTTTCCGAATGCTTTATATACATTATTCACTTCTATTACATTTGCCATTGTACTTTCTCCTTTATTCGTATTTTAGCTGTGTTACCAGATCCATCTTTTTGAGTGCTCTTATCGGGAAAAGCGACACAAGTGTGAATACAATACAGAGAACTGTCGCGAAGGTCATGCAGTTCTTTATCGATATGGTAAGAGGTGTATAAGTTTCAAGTATTTCCATGATACGCATGAATACGTGTGACATGGCTATTCCTATCGGAACTGCTGCGGCAAGTGAAACTACGGACGCAATAAAATTCTCGATAAGGAACATCTTTGAAAGCTTCTTTCTCGGCATAGCTACAGATGTCATTACCGCACATTCGCGCTTTCTTCCTTCAAGTCCTATAAGCTGGTTGCTCACAACACCGATGAAGGTAAGTCCTACGCCTATAACGATAAGGAGAATGATTATCGTTTTCAACGACGCACTCTGAACTTTCATGAGATCGTTCAGTTCAGAAAGTGTGTATATCTCCGATATATAGTCAGCGGAGTGATCCTTGATAGTATCCTTCAGCTCCTCAGGATCATCCCCCTTTACAAGCATACAGGAAGGATGATCCTTATATATCGACTTATAATCAGCCTCAGAGATCATAACCGCTCTTCCTGACGCTGCATTATAGTCTGTTCCGATACTGCCTGCAACTTTCAGCGTTTTCTCAATAGGAAGATATCCCTTTGCAAGGAACGTTATCTTTATCTCATCGCCTGCTTTATATCCCTTTCTCTTCATTATGAACTTGTCAAGGACTACCTCTCCCTCAGCTACGTTTTCGGGAACGTCCTCAAATGCATTGAACTGACGATAGCCGCCTTCGTTGCAGCCGTATACGATAATGTCAGTCTCTTTCTTCTCAGAGCCGAACTTTACCCTGTCCTGATCCATATATATGAACTCTACGTCCTCAACTCCGTCAAGCTGTTCAACGAAAGAAAGATATTTTGTCTGTGTTCCGTTTATGAATGCGATAACATCACTTTTGTATAACTCGTGATTGTATAGAGCTGCGATCGAATTTGCAAATAAATATATTACCAGTGCAAGTGAAGCTGCGGTAACGCAGAGCACTGAGCTTCCTACCGTACACTTCTTTGCTCCTGCTTCTACGGCAGCAAGATGTGCTATCGGGAAATTCAGCTTCTCGAAAAGCTTCTCCAGCACCTTTGCCGCAAAACGGTGTATATGATTGAACAGGAGCGCTACTGCTGCGATAAAGCTTACAAAGCAGATCATACTGAGCGCAAAGCTATCCTTGAAGAAGAATGTTACTGCTGCGACCGCAATGAGTACAAATCCCAGAATAGTTGCTATTTTGCTCGGACGGTATTCTGTATCCTTTGTATCGAATATAATATCGCGGATAGAAGTTTTTACCGCCTTTATTACTTCCTTTATCGGACACAGGCACTCTACCAGTACAGCTCCGATTATAACGCCGATAATGACTATAAGCTTCGCCTTCGGTACATCAGGGTGTATGGATTCTTCACCGTCTGTACTGAATGTGAATGTGGCATCGAAAAAAGGCTGCTTTGCTTTGCAGTACAATAATACACCTATACAGCTTCCCACCAGACCAAACAGTGCATTCTCAAACAGCAGCGCAAAGGTAGTGAGCTTAGAGGAAATACCCAGACTTCGGAATGTTCCGACGACTGACATCTTATCTACGATCATTCTCTCGCATACGGATATAGTTACGAAAATCACAAGGAGCATACATATCGCGAAAAGTACAAGGAATACTCTTGTTATGCCCTTTATCTGCTCGTTTAGCTCTTCATTGTCCATAAAGTTATCGACATCGGCTGTGGGATACTTCTTCTTGAAGAAATTCTCAGCGTCCTTTATCTTAGCGTCGTCCTTTACGTCGATGTAAGCTATTCTCAGCTCAGGCTCGTCGGAAATAATGAGCTCCTTCATATCATCAAGACTTATTACAGCAGAATCTGATGAGATCATTCCCTGCTTCTTCTCAATACTCGAAACAGTAAACTCGACAGGAATGTCTCTTTCGCCGTGAAGGATTATCTTGTCGCCTTCTTTATATCCGAATTCCTTTGCAAACAGCTCTGACAGAGATACCTTCTTGTCGCCAAGCTCAATATCGCTGCGTATGAGCTTCATCTTCTTTGCAGCATCAACGTCAACTGCAATTATCGAAAGCTGTTCACGGCTTACGTATGATATATCGATATCAAGATGTCTGTCAAAATAGCAAGAACCACCGCTCATCTTCATGATAGTGCAGTCAGGCGCACCCTCACCAAAGCTCTCGTCCATCGGAGATTTTGTGGTTATCATCATGTCAGTCTGTCCTGCCTGTGACACGAACAACCCCTTTATCATAGTTCTTATAGAACCGCCCATATCAAAGCATAACATCGCTGTGAAGCTGCACACTGCGATACATATTATCAGCAGCAGTGTTCTGAGCTTATGTGCCAAAATATTTTTGAATGTGTGTTTAAGTATCAGTCTCATCGCTTACCACCTGCTTACCCTTTCCTCGGGAGCTACGTACATACCGTCGCCCTCCTTCAATCCGTATACCTCATTGAACTTTGCGTTCGAGGAAAGTACAGCGTTGACACGCGCTTTTGCAGGACTGTGCTCGTCTGTGAGAAGCTGATCTATACCATCCGAATCCACCATGAGCATACACCAGCTCTCGGCATAGCGCCTGAACATTCTTTCAAGCTCAGCTTTGTCGTCGATTATATTGGTAACGCACTCCATACCGCCGATATCAGCATAGTTCTCACCGTTGGTAAGCTTACCGTCAATGTGATAAACTTCCAGTATGGTGTACTTGCTGTAATATTCTGTAAGAGCGTCAGCTCGCTCTTTAAGCTCTTTTCTGTCAACCTCGGGCAGCCATTCGGGATCAAATTTTCCGTCCGCATTGAACTGCATAAGATCAGAGTCAAATGCGTGACCTATCTCATGTCCCACTACAGTTCCAAGACCGCCGAGATTTTCCGCATGGTCACCATTTACGTCAAACATCGGCTTCTGCATGATAGCTACCGTGATATTTATAGTATTACACGGCAGGTACTGCGCATTGAACTCGATCGATGACATATCGGGAACATTCTTGTCTACAGGGACAGGAAGCCTTTTCATGTCCTTATTCCGACCAGCTTTGACTACACTCAATACTGTCTCATATTTGTTGGCACATATCAGCTTTGCATCGTTAGCGTCCACCTCATGTATCACAGGTGTTGTGATAAGATTGATGTTGTGGAGCTTCTTTTTCAGGAGAGTACGCGCCTCGGGCGAGAGCCATTCCGCCTTTGTTATAAGATCGTCATAGCTTGCGATTATCTCATCGAACATCTCGTGTATGCCCTTGTCCAGCTCGGGAGTATAGTACTCCTGCGCATAGACCTCACTCACCTGATCGCGCAGTAGATCCATAACAAATGATACAGCCTGCTTGTCCTCAGCTTCCTTGCTTACGGGATTATAGTCGGCGAGAATACTGTTGCTCTCGCGTATATATTTACCGAATCTATCCAGATAAGCTGAAAGGATATAGGTCTGCCACCTCTCGAAATTCTCGTCCGTAATAAGCTCGTTGATCTTTTTGAGCTGCTCCATGTCCAATATGTATATACCGTCAGTGAGCTTCTCGGCATCTCCGAAAAACATCTCAACTATCGAGCCGTCAATATTTGACATTACCTCTTTAAGCTCCGAAAAGCTGATACGCTTTGTATTGATTATCATATCCATGTTGAGTCTCAGGTCAACGTTGCTCGCTTCGGCAATATTTATTCCGAGATAAGACATCTGTTTTGCCTTTTCGTCGGCAGTTTCGTAATCGTCCCCCATTACCCTCAGCATATCACGGGCAGTACTATGAGCAGACTCCACCTTTTCTGTTTCTTCCTTGATATTCTTCAGAGATTCATCAAAAAAAGCACCCATAGGCTCAAGATAAAGAGAGTAACGCGAACCGTCGATATAGTCTCTCTGCACTTTTATATCAAAGACCGAACTCATGCCATAATCTTTTGAAAGCTCGCCCCAAAGCGCAAAAAGCTCCTTTATTTCCTTAGCAGCAAGTATACGTTCGCAGTTGCCCATTATCGTCTTCTCTACCGAGCTTTCCTCCTTGTAATTAAGGCACTGCTGATAAGCGTCATGGATTATCTGTTCATTTGAACCGGGCGCGAATTTCTCATTGCTTTCGCCTATCCTTTTTATTATGGCCTCCGCCTGTTCCTCTGACTCTGTTCCGCCGAACGGCGAAGCTATGCTCTCACCGTATGGTATTTCAAGATCTTTCAGCTTATCAAAGTTGACATTATCATAAAAATCGTCCTTGATCGACGGCTTTTCCTTAGCCTTTTTCTTTTCGCCTTCTTCTTTTTTCTCATCGCTATCAGCCGAAGTGCCGCCGTCTTTATTATCAGTTTCCGACGACATCGAACAGCTCACTGCATTCACAGTGAGAAAGCCCGCAAGCAAAAGCGATAGAAGCTTCTTGTGTTTCCGCATTTTTATCCTCCAATAATTACTACAGCATATACATAAAAAATGCCGCAATGCTATACATTCTGCGACACACAGATCATATTTACATTATTACTTTTTGTTATGATCCAAGCAAGATGTATATACACATTATATTCGTTCTCATACTTCTTGTCAAGACAATTAAGAAAGATTTAATAAATTAATAACCAAATCAATAAAAAACGCGGCTGTCTGTGCGCCGCGTAAAATAGCTTTTTATTGCTCCGCCAATTATCTAATGAAGAATTATTCCGCTGTCAGGACAAGCAGAAAATTCAGGAGTTAGTTTAGGGAGCAATATTATATAGCCGAAACAATTAACTGCACTCCGAGAAGAAGTCCAAGCAAGCCGAAGTTCACCACAGTGAACACCTTCATATATCTGCCCGATTCTGCCATTTCCGACTTGCGGTAGATCTGAAACGAGATAAGGCTCGCAAGTGATGCGATAAGTGTTCCGAAGCCGCCGATATCCACTCCAAGAAGGAGCTGCGTTCCGTTTTTTGTGAAGCCTGCAAGCATTACCGCCGCAGGTACATTACTTATTACCTGTGACAGAAGCGCTCCGACTATCAGCTCTCTGTCTGCGAGTATGTTCCTGAAAAAGTCGCTGACAGCACCGATACGGGCGATATTCCCCACAAATACGAAAAAACACACGAATGTTGCAAGGAGAGCATAATCCACCTTAGCAAGCAGCTTTATGTCGCATACAACTGCTGCGGCAACCGCTGCGATAAGGCACACCCAGTCGGGTATGAGCCTGAAAACTGCCGCTATACAAAGCACGAACAAGCCTGCATAAACTGCCGCTTTAAACTTTGGTATGCTGCTTTCGCTGGTCTTTGGAGCTTCGCATCTTTCCTTCGGCAGCAGCAGTGTCAGCAGCATTACTGCCGCAAGACCTACAGTTCCCACGGGGAGCATTGTCCTCAGGAACGTCATGGCTGTAAGTCCGAATTCGTCATAGAGGTAGAGATTCTGCGGATTACCAACAGGTGTCATCATGCTTCCGAGATTTGCCGCCGCTGTTTCAAGGACTACCGTGATTATCAGGCTGCGGCTGTCCTTTATGCTTCCGTAGATAAGCAGTGTCAGCGGAACAAATGTTATGAGTGCTACGTCATTAGTGACGAGCATGGCGCTGAAAAAGGTTATCAGCGTAAGAACTGCTCCCAATCGGCGCACTGTTCCCGTTTTTTGCAGCAGCACTCGGGTTACTGAATCGAATATGCCTATGCTGCGCAGCCCTGCAACTGCTGCCATAAGTGCGAAAAGCTCAATGAGGACTGTCCTGTTGCAGTAGCCGATATACTCCTTATCAGGAGGCACGATGAACATGGTAGCAGCTGCAAGTATGAATGATATGACAAGGACCGGCTGTGACTTTGCAAATCTGAGTATCTGCTTCATACATTCTCCTTTGTCATCAGCCCGTAATCAGACATTCTGTATCCGCCGCGAAAATAGCAGGCGTATGCAGGTTCATTTTCCTGTTCAACTTCAAGCTTGAAACGCACCGCATTCGGGAATTCATTCTCGATATATGCAAGCATCTCTGAGGCAATGCCAAAACGGCGGTATTCTGGCTTTATGTAGAGATCCTCCAGCCACACGCAAACTCCACCGTACTCTGTAGTGTAGCTGAGAGAGGTCATAGCGTAGCCTGCAACCTCGCCGCCGAATTCCATAATAAATCCGCGTATGAACGGCATATCGCCGATACAATCGTCAAAATCACGCATTAGCACCTCGTCTGGCGATTTGTGTATAACCGCAGGAGAATCGTAAAAAACTCTCATCATAGCGATAACTTCATCGCGGTCGCCGACTGTCATTTGACGAATATTGATATTCTTTTCCATATTATCTTTCCTTTCGCATTATCTGCAAAGTAGATTATACCACTTTTTCTCTCCGCCGTCAAATCGGCAGCGGCAGCGTGATGCTGCCCCCCTACAGGCAAAAGGCTAAGAGCTAACGGCTGACGGGCTTTATTCAAATTCGACCGCGTGAGCGAACACAACAATTATGCATTAAAAAGGGAACGTCGTTAAGACGTTCCCTGAGACTGTCAAAAAACTATCGCGGAACGCCGAGGGCGGCGTTCCCTACAAATTATTGTTACGTAGAATAGCCAAATTGTAGGGGCTGATGCCCACATCAGCCCGCAAATGTATATTAAAAAATGGGGTTTATTGACAAGCTGAGGGAACGCCGTTAAGACGTTCCCTGAATTTTTATTATCAGTCGAAGGACTTTATCTCGCCCATGATGAACTTTTTAAGAAGTACAAGATCTGCCTCATCAATAACGTCATCGCAGTTGATATCAGCTGCTCCGAAACGCTCTGCATCGCCGTCAACAGCAGCTCTGCGCATCTGAGTAAGATCGTAGATATCCACCTTTTCATCACCGTTGAGGTCGCCGAGGATATACTCCTCAGCAGGTTTGTTGAGTCTCCACCAGTTTACGTTGTAAAGATAGCCGGAACCGCCTGTAAATATGAAGTAAATATCGTGCTTGCCCGAAGTTCCGTCTATCTTGCAGTTCTGAGTTGTCCATTTCTGCCAGCCGCCTGTGCCCTTGATATCCATTTTACCGATAAGCTTGCCCGAAGGAGAATCAAGGCGCACTTCAAGTGCCGCTGCTGCACCGTTTGAACCGATACGGAAATCAATATCCGTTGCACTTGTGAGATCAACGTCCTTGAAGCCGATGTAGTCACCGTTTTCGATGTAAGCAACGTCGCTTCCGCCCTCTGAGCAGTTTTCGATGTCGATACCTGACTTATAGTAGCAGCTCTCAGATTCGATAACATCGCCCGAATCACCGCTGCCGCTTATGCGCAGGATATGTCCTGACTTACTGAGCACCTTTCCGCTTTTATCGAGGACGTATATCCTGTACTCGCCTTCCTTTGAAGGAGTCTTGATAGTTCCTGCTGCACCGTTAGCCTTTGTCATATCAGCTCCTGCCTTGAAAGTATCTGTTCCGTCAGGAGCTATCCAAACTGTACCGTCAACCTTTCTTATCGGGAGCTTGCTTCCGCCTGTTGTTGCACAGCTTGCAGGGAAAGCATAGTCCGCTGCGGATTTGAGCCAGCCGGGCATCAGTGTGCGGTACTCGTCAGAGATACCTGAGTTGAGGCAAACCTTATACTGTGCAAATGGCCACACATTATCTGAAACCACGATAGGCGTATCGATCTCACTCGACGGAGGATTCTTGCCCATTTTATTGACTGTTGCATAAGTTCTCTTGATTATAAGATCATGCTTCTGACCGTAATCCTCACAGTTGATAGTATATGTAACATTAGGGCTTATTTCAAGAACGTTATCGTTCTCGTGGATATAAGCAGTTCCCTCGTCGTTATGGAGTCCGTATGTAGGCCAGCCGGGGCCGCCTGCCGGTATACCCTGAACGTAGTTCTCGTTGATGATAGTTCCGGGCATCTGACCGATAGTGTAGATACCGCCGCTGTCGTGAAGACGGTTCAGCGAGTTGATGACTCTGTTGTAGCATATCTGGTTATCGCGGCAGGTAGTGCTGTCCTTGAAGTTGCACCATCCCCAGCCGAGGTGGATACCGTTATATGCGGTCTTTTCGATAGTATTGCTGAGTATCTTTACCGAGTCAACATAGTACGCTGTGATAGCTGCACATCCGCCAAATCCGTGAACAACGCTTATGTCATAGAGGAGGTTCTGGGTGATAAGATCATTCTTGCATACACCCTCAACGCCCTTAGGGAATTTCTCACGGTTATTGTTAGCTTTATCGCCTATGTAGATATGCTGTGGGTGACCAACTGTGATACCGCTGGAAGTGATATCTGTAACAAAGTTTCCACGCACCTCAGAATTTATAACATCGTTAGTCATAGAGATACCGTCAGCACCTGTGTGCTTGACAACGTTTCCTGTAAGCTTGATGTTGTCGCTGCTTGTGATATGGATAGCAGCAGGCAGAGTATCAGCCATTTCGTACTTCTTGCTGTGCCAGTTTGAATCTGCAAAAGCGGTATATGTCTGAGCTGCCTGACAGGTAGTCTTGCCGTGAGAGCCGGCAACATCGGTGAGCTGATAATCGGTATTTGCAAAGGTTATGCCGCTGAAGCTGATATTCTGAACGCGGTCTGTGGTGGAATTTCCCGCGATCCTGATAAGTCCGTCAGCTACAGGAGCTTCAACGTCGGCGGTGGTCATATCCTCGCCGCTTCTTGGGTAATAGTACAGCATCTTCGCGGTCTTGTCAAAGAAAAACTCGCCCTCGCTGTCAACGAACGAGAATGCATTATAAATTGTATGTGTTCCGCCCGTTGAGAAACCTGCTCCCCAACCCGGGGTCTGAGCAATAGCGCCGTATGGCTGCTGCATGAGAAGTATCATACTTCCGCCGTCGTATTTTATATCGCGTGAGCAGACGATATTCTCATTCCACGTAGTACCGTTTACTACCTCGAGATCGTCAAAGTTTGAAGTTATACGCGGCATAGAGCCTGCATCATACTTGATACCGTCGCTCTTCTTGCCTGAATCCCACGCCCAGTCAGCCTGTCCTGCCTGAACGTAATAATCGCCGTAGCCGCCCTTTGCCTGCACCTGAACACTTCCCATATTGGCACGGCGGTCGTTTACGTAAAGATTTCGCAGCTTGATGTCGCGGTCGAGAGGAGCTGCCCAGAGTTTGTCGTTGTACTTTTTCCAGCCTGTTACCTTAGTCGCACCGTTGATGACGGGAGTTTCACCTTCATAAGCTTCGTATCTGACGGTATATCCGTCTTTTCCCGAATCGCGAGTGTCGAACTCGACAGGACTTGTTATACGATAATCACCTCCGCGGAGATATACTACGATATCACCGCTCATGCTGCCGTTTATCTTACGTACAGCGTCACGCGCCTTTTCGAGAGTGGCAAAAGGCGCATCGACAGAACCGTCACCGCTGTCGCTTCCGTCAGGTGCAACATAGAATACAGCCTGAATATCTGCTGCTGTGGTGACGCTTGTGATGCCACTGAAATTGACAGCTGACAGCATAGCCGACAAGCTGACTGTGAGGGCGGTGGCTCTTTTGAGTTTACTCATAAATAATCCTCCTTTTAATTTTCCATACGGATCATGTGTTCCGTACAGTAATGCCTAATTAAAAACCCTTCTATACTATCTTCACTTAATTTGTGCATGATAGCTGTATTTATCTTTGTACATAAATTATAATACAACAAACTATACAATAATACAAAAATTATAACATTTATGGTAATTTTTCTACCTCCCGAACTTGATTTTTCCTCTTTGCTATGATATAATAAATCCTATTATACAGGAGGAAAATATGTTTTCACAGTTCAGAAAAAAATTTATCGGTGACCGCGCTTTTTACAGATCGATAATCAGCATGGTCGTACCAATGATACTACAGATGACCATAACTAATCTTGTCAGCCTTATCGACAATATCATGGTTGGAAAACTGGGAACTTCCCCCATGAGCGGAGTTTCCATCGTAAATCAGTTCGTATTCGTTTTCAACGTAACTATTTTCGGAGCAGTTGCAGGGCCGAGCATATTCGGTGCTCAGTTTTTCGGCAAAGGCGATCACGAGGGACAAAAATACACCTTTCGGTTCAGACTTATGGTCTGCACAGCGATAATCGCAGTTGCTGCACTGATTTGTACACTTTTCGGCTCGCCGCTGACATCGCTTTTTATAAGCAAGGAGAGCTCTCCCGAGGAAGCCTCTGCCATACTCAACAGTGCGCTTGATTATCTTAAAATTATCATCGTCGGATTTATCCCCTTCGGTATCGGTCAGGCTTACTCAAGCGTTATCCGCGAGTGCGGAGAAACAAAAATACCTATGGCAGGAGCTATGTCCGCTATCGGAATTAATGTGATACTTGACTACGGTCTTATCTTCGGTAAGCTCGGTATGCCCGAAATGGGTGTAAAGGGAGCTGCTGCTGCGACGGTCATCGCAAAAACATTCGAGGCACTTGTTGTCATGATATGGGCACACACCCACCATGAGCGAAACAAGTATATCGTCGGACTTTTCCGCGGTTTCCGCATACCTGCAAAGCTTATGAAGGATATCACAAAAAAAGGCATACCTATGCTTTTCAACGAATTCCTTTGGTCATTCGGTATGTCTGTGGTGATGCAGTGCTACTCTGTACGAAGCACTGACGTTGTTGCAGCACGTAACATCTCATCTGTCATGACCAACCTTTTCAGCTCTGTATATCTGCAAATGGGAGCTTGTATCGCTATAATCGTCGGTGCCAAGCTGGGCGCGAACAAGCTCGATGACGCAAGGGATACCGATAATAAGCTGCTGTTTTTCGCAGTTATCTCAGCTGCTCTGGTAGGACTTGTCACCCTGCCTCTTGCACCGCTTTTCCCGAAGCTTTACAACACCGAGGAAAATGTCCGCAGCCTTGCAGCTTACATGATAATGATACAGGCTTTCGCAATGCCGCTGTGGAGCTACACCAACTCCTGCTACTTCACACTCAGAAGCGGCGGAAAAACGGGTATCACATTCCTTTTTGACTTTGGATTTACATGGCTGATAATGATACCTCTTGCAGCTTCACTGTGTTATCTCACAAAGCTCAATATCCGCATGGTTTTTGCGATCGTCACCTTCTCAGAGATCGTCAAGGTGGTAATAGGCTACTTCATGATAAGAAGCAATGTGTGGATCAACAACATCGTTGACGATGAAAAGTAATTATATAGCGAAACGCCGCAGCTCCGAGAGATGAAGCTGCGGCATTTCTCTTTTCTGAGGAAGTTTAAATGTATCCAATAAGGGAAATTATGCTTTAAATACCGCGCGGACAAAATTGTAAAGGTGAGCGTGGATAGAGTTGTCACCGTGATATCCGCCGTTTACATAGTGCCAGATATGAGGCACTCCATTCTTTGTGAAGTTATCATGATAACCGCTTGGAACAGTATAGACAGTTTCGTCATTGCTGCCTGCGGTTATGAATAAGAGATGCGGTTCTTCGCCGCTCTTCCAGTTAAAGCTTCCTGATGCACCGGGAGCAGGGCAGATAGCTCCGACATAACCGAACAGATCGGGGCGCTGCATACCTATATTGAGTGATTCACGTCCGCCCATTGAAAAGCCTGTTATAGCAGTATTCTCTCTGCCTGTCTTTATGCTGTAGGTCTTTTCGATATGCGGCATAAGATCCTTAGTGAGGTCATTTATGAAGTTATCATACGCTGCATTATTAGCATCGTCCATTCCCGAACAATCCTTCTGTGTAGCGCTTGAATATATGTACGGGAACACTACGATCATGTCCTCAGCTTCACCTTCTGCAATAGCATTGCCGATGATCTGACGGGTATACATAGTACCGTTGCCCTTGATTATCATTCTGTCCTGATTCTCCCAGTAGCCGTGCATAACGTACAGAACAGGATACTTCTTACTGCTGTCGTAGTTTGCGGGGAGAAGGATATTATAAGGCTTTTCACGGCGGCAGGTAGTTGAATAGTAAGTGCCGCTCTTGATAGTACCGTACTTTACGCCTGATTTTTCCTGATGTGATGAATCAGGTTCTCTGTTCAGTACTTTTGGCTCAACAAGCTTTGTAAACTCTGCCATTGTGTAGTTGTTTGAGTGCCTTTCCTCCTCAACCGACTTTGCAGCCTCAGCCTTTGGGAACTCACTTATCTTGCCGAGAATAAACTGCTGTATGAGAAGTGCATCTGCAACATTGAACTCGCCGTCGCCATTGACATCAGCTGCCTTCTTAGCTGCTGCGGAAGCAAAATCATTGCCTGTGAGAGCTTTTCTTGCAGCGATCATATCAAAGCTGTTTACTACCTCATCTCCGTTGATATCGGCAGGGATGACCTTTATCGCCTTTGGTCCGTCTATAACTGTACCTGCAACGCCGCCGATAGCTTCATCAACATAAAAGCTGTCTGTACCTTCGGCAGTCTCAACGTAAAAATACATATTTGAAGCATTATCAGGTATCTTATAGCTCGGATTGTAAAGCTGTACCCACTCGCCCTTCGGCACATCCTCCAGCTTAGCGATCTTGTCGTACTTTGTCTCGCCTGAGCCGTCATCGTACTGAAGTGTGAGGTAGAAGGTCTGTGAAGCTGCACCGCTGTCATACATTACATCAGCGTTGAAGCTGTACTCCTGACCGGGCTTGAATACAGATGGAGAGAGAGTACGCAAAGCACCGTTCCAGCTTGCCTCTCTGCCTGTGCAGTAAATTGAACCGCTGCCTGCATAGTGCTGATCGGAATTTGCTTCAACTTTTGCCGAGCCTCTTCCCGACCATGAATCTGTGCCATTATCAAATGTATTATGGAAATAATAGCCGTTCTCGTCAGGCTCTATAACAACAGGTGAACCGCTGAGTACCTTGCTGCCGTTACAGCCGTTCCACATCTGACGATCATACTCGAAGAAATCGATATCTGCATATCCTCCCGTATTCTTTGTAGGATAGCTGTAGATACCGCTTCTGTAGCCTGTAAAGAGTTTGAGATCGTATGACATTGAAAGCTCCTGACCGAGCTTGCTCCAGTTCTGACCGTCATATGAATAGTAGAAATTAGCCTTGTCGATATTATTTGAAGAGCTTCCGTCATTATTTACATTGGCGAACTTGAAATCGACCTTGAGGTATATCTCATCGCCGCTGAGGTTCTGCTCTGCAACTATCTTATTGGAGCTGGTTCCTACATCGTTTCCGCCATTTACGGACATATATATCTTCTTAGCACCGCTGTCGGTAACATAAACACCGATACAACCGTATTTGAGCTGGAATGCGGAAAGTCCTGCATAGTCGCCGACCTTCATATTTTTTGTATCGAGCTTTATGTAGCTGCTGCAAGAAGGTCCTTCTGTACGCATTGTAAGAGTATTTCTTGCATTGAGCAGATGAGATGCCATATTCTTGTTTTTCAGACGAAGCCAGCCCGGACGCTCTGTAACAGACCATGCGCTGTTATCAGGGTTGTGGTTCCATGACCATTCAAGAGCGAGGTCGTTGGTGGAATAGTCAAAGCTGTCATCACCTGCAACGTCTGTACCCTTGCTTGTGCCGAGGTCAAGTGTGATAGGAGCTTTTCCGTTTACGCCCATCATCGGCCAGTCGTTCTGCCAGTTAACAGGAACAAGTACCGGGATACGACCTACAGCGCCGTGATCCTGGAAGACAAGTCCGTACCATTTTCCGTCAGGAGTATCAACGATACCGCCCTGTGCGCAGCCGCTTCCGTATGAACCAAGTCCCGAATCGAGAAGGGTCTTGTTCTCCCAGCTGCCGTTGAGATTTTTTGAACGATAGCAGAACTCCAGACGACCATGCCCCGACGGCCATGCGATACCGAGTATATAGTAATAACCGTTTATCTTATGGATATGCCAGCCCTCACCTGCGAGGTTGTTGAAGTTGGTCTTGAAAAGCTGTTTTTCAAATCCGCCTGACTTCCAGCCTGTCATATCCGAGTTGAATTCCTTGATATTGCAGGTACCGCCTGCACCATATACGAGATAATTTCTTCCGTCATCATCAAAAAGGATAGATGCATCGTGATACATTCCGTTGAGCTCAACGCGCGACCACTCTCCGTGTTCAATGTCGTCTGTTGAGCAGATATATGATTTATTTGAGCCGTAGCTTCCGAAGAAAGCGTAATACTTACCTTTCTTCTCATTGTAGCGAAGACTTGTAGCCCACTGTCCGTGAGAGTAATCGTTCTTGCCGTTTTTCAGGTTCTGAACGTCACCGTTTGCATAAGTATCGAATACATAATTACATATCTCCCAGTTAGCGAGGTCTTTTGACTTCATGATAGGAGCACCGGGGCTGAAAAACATAGTAGTACTTACCATATAGTAAGTGTCACCTACTCTGATAATATCATCGTCGGGAACGTCCGCCCAGATGATCGGGTTATTAACTGTGGTTGCTGCAATTGTATTTGTTGCAGGGCTTGAAGAAGCCGTGATCGCAGGAAGTGCAACTGCCGCCGCAAGCAGCACAGACAGTGCCGCCTTCCTTGCTTTGATTTTTTTCATAATAATTCCTCCTTCATTTTAATATCCCTCTCATATGTATGTGTCATGTCGGTCCACCTGTCCGACTGTCAACAATACTATTATAATACAACGGTAAAAAAACTCAATATACTTTTGCACAATATATGTAACATATTAATGAATTTTTAGTTCCCTGTTAACATTAATTTTACCATTATGTCAATAGCTTATCAACCGAAAAAATGAAGATTAGGTGGAGAAAATGAAGTCATTATAGCATTTTATTGTGATTTTTGTCAATTTCTTTTCACAGCAGGGCTTTATTGACATTTTATTTCATCTATGATATCATTATGTTACGCATTTTTTCCGAGAGGAGCTTTATTTAATGACCCTACAGCATAACCTTTTGCGCAGATCCTCCGCCATAATCATTTCATTGATCCTGACGATCACCTGCGCTGTTTTTTGCACACCCGCATCTCACGCAGATACCGCTTATCTGAATAATCCCAATGGCAATTACCTTGGCGAAGCCTTCAATATCGCAGGCGGAAATCTTTACAATCTTCCGCGCTCGCAATGGCTGAAATACATCGATAAATTTTCCTCTTCCGACTATTATCTGGGCACTCCCTTCGACAACTGGCTCTATTCCGCATCCCCACGGGGAGACAAGTGGCAGCTCAGCGAGGGCTATTCCTACGGTATTATCAACGGCGGCGGCTCATACGACCGCGGCGGACTGAACAGCAACGGCTTTATATGGCATATCGTGTCAAAGAGTCTCTCGGAAGCTTCGGGACTTGATATATCAGTGACAGGTAAATGGGTACCAATGCTGGGCGGCTTCAACGAGCAGGGCTTCTCACGTTCAAGCTGGCAGGGCAAAAGCAGCCGCTGGGCGGATTTCATAGACCAATATAACGTCAAATACTACGAATTCAATACAAAGTCAGAGATGCTTTCAAGCGGAGTCCTCGAAAAGGGCGATATAATCTGGTGCGTTGACGGCACTGTTGGCACAGTGATGAACGGTCTGCACATCCCTGCCGATAATCACCACGTCGGAATCTATATGGGAAACGGCTCTGAGGACATCTGGTGGCAGACAGGTCCCGTAAAAGGCAACGGCGACACCTCTGCACAGTACAACAGCATAAACCCCATCTACGGCTGTGCTTACTATAATACATATGTAGTCCTGCCATGGGACGGAGTCCGCACAAATGCTCATCCTGATAATCAGGTCGTAAAACACAGCACCCGTAACGTTACACAGGGACTAAAAAATCCTTCAGGCAACTACTTCAACTACGGCTTTACTGCTGCAAGCAGCGGAAAAACCTCGATGTCACTGTCTCAGTGGCAGTACTTTATCGACAAATACACCTCAAATAACTATTACATCGGAACTCCATACTCAACATGGCTTTACGCTTCATGTCCAAGGGGCGACCTCTGGCAGTTCAACGAAGGGTGGAAGAACACTATCGTCCAAACAGGCGGCTCAGCGACCGCAGGCGGACTTAACTGTATGGCTTTCGTATGGCACGCTCTCTCAAACGGGCTTGCTGTCTCCAACAAGCAGAGCTTTGAATCTGTCTGTAAATACGTTCCCTTCAATGATGAATTCAATACACTGTTCTCACGCAGATCATGGAGCAGCGGCAGGGGCGGTTGGCTCGGCTATCTGAATACTTACAACGTCAGGTACTACGAGTTCAGCACAAAAGCCGAAATGCTTGCCTCGGGCGCACTGCGCAAGGGCGATATAATCTGGTGTGTGGACGGAAGCTGCGGCATTGGTCTGAACGGTCTGCGTCAGCTCTCAGACAACCACCATATAGGCATTTATACAGGCAACGGCCACTCCGATCAGTGGTGGCAGTCAGGTCCTACTCTCGGCGACCATAATTTCAATAATCAAAAAAACAGCGTCAACCCTATCTACGGCTGCGCTTACTACAATACATATGTTGTCATACCTTTTGCAGATGAGATAGTCAGCACTCCTGCTTTAACTACCACCACAACAACGACTGCCACAACTACTACCACAACGACGACTTCTGCTACCACTACTACAACTACGACTACCTCCACAACTTCAACAACTACCACTACAACGACTACAACGACTACCGCTGCTGTTACAACCGCTCAGCCAACTACTATCTGCGCTGTCTCACTTAGACCCGATGCAGGTGAAATGATCTGCCGCAAGGGAGTGTCCCCGAGAAATATCATAGCTTCGGCTATGCAGGGCGACTTTGTTATCGACCCGTCGGTACTGAGCTTCGGTGAAAATGAAGTGCCGCAGTTGGAATTTATCGGTGACGGCAAGTCCTTCAGCTGCTCAGTAAAGCTTTACTACCGAAACGGACTGGTAGCTGCGCCGACTGTTGCTACAGTACTCAAAGGCGACGTTAATATGGACGGTCAGGTAGACGCGATCGATGCAAGCATCGTACTTGCCTGCTATACAAGACTCTCCGTCGGAAAAAGCTGGTCGTTCACCAACAGTAATGACGAACTCAGTGAACGGCTCGCGTATCTTGCTGCGGATATCGATACCGAATCGACCAATATGTGCATCGGCGACGGCTGTCAGATAGACAGCTCTGATGCTTCGAGGATACTGCGGTATTACGCTCAGGCATCGGTAAGCGATGATGCAGAATGGTAAACATCTAAAAAAATCCCCGAACAGTTCATACGACTGATTCGGGGATCGCTTTTTTATTGTCTATCGTTGTTGTTTTTGTTTATTGAGTAAAGATCGTCCATATTGGCGTTCCTGTTGCTGAAATTGTACTTATCACGCTGTTCCTGTTCGGTATTCTCGCGCATATTCTTGATGTTCTCCAGCTCTGAGCGCCACTGCTCAACAAAGTCCATGCTGTGGTTGTCGCTGATACTGCCCATGAACTCTCTGTTCTGGGAAGGCTCGCCGCGCTCCTCGCGCTTTTCGTCCTGAAAGTACTGGATAAATTTGATTATTCCGCCAATTATCGCTAACAACAGCCACACAAAATACATCATATTATCACCCCATATCATTTTGCCGCTTTACGGCTCTATTTTATTTTACCACATAATTATGAACAATGCAAGCACCATGTCGCTTCGACATTCTTTACAGTTGACTTTTTTAATAGTATAGTGTATAATTTTATTGCTCCACCAATTAAGGCAACACCGCACAGAGATTGTGCTAAATATGCAAGCAGATTTAGTACAAAGTCGTTAAGCGGTCTTTGTGCGGTGTTGCCTTAACTCTTGAAGAAATATTGCGATGTACTAACAGAGAAAGACAAGGAAGAAAACCGCATGAATGCTGTCGCATTTCAAGACTTTCTGAAACAGTGTTTCGCTGTCAGGACAAGCAGGGGAATCCAAAAGTTAGTTTGGTGAGCATTAAACAGACAGGAGATGATATTATGCGCTCAAAAGGCACTAAGACAATTGCCGAAAACCGCAAGGCAAGACACGACTATTTCGTACTCGAATCCTATGAAGCTGGTATTGAACTGGTCGGCACAGAAGTAAAATCGATTCGTCAGGGCGGTGTCAACTTAAAAGACTCATGGTGCTCTATCGACAAGGGCGAGCTTTTCGTCCGCGGTATGCACATATCTCCTTATGAAAAGGGCAATATCTTTAACCGCGACCCCATGAGAGTAAGAAAGCTGCTCATGCATAAACGCGAAATAAATAAACTCTACGGAACTCTCAAACAGGAAGGTCTTTCACTTATTCCACTGAGCCTTTACTTCAAGGACTCACGAGTAAAAATGCAGCTCGGACTGTGCAAGGGCAAAAAGCTCTACGACAAGCGCGCAGACATCGCAAAGCGCGACGCTAACCGTGAAATAGACCGCAATCTCAAATCACGCAATCAGTAACGAATTTCTGCGAGGCAATATTTTTTATGAGAAAATCTTTTCTAACAATATTTATCGCAACTGCTGCATTATCGGTCGGTTGCGGACAAGATATAAAGCCGTCTGCAAATAACAGCAATATTGATACTACATCTGAAATAATCGGGACAACTTCTGCTGATAAACAGAATATTGTTCTCAAAATGCTTGATAATGTTATCCTTTACGGCGAAAAGCTCTCATTACCTTCGTCATTCGACTTGCTCTCAGATGATTATACTGCGGCTGAGCCTATCCCTTATGAAGGAACTGATATAGCACTATATAAGCTATACTACAAAGAAAAGAATATAGGCTTTGCTGACCTCTCCGCAAACAACGAGCTGCACGGATTATACATTGACAATGATGTTCCAAGCAGCGATTTCAGTATCTGCGGTATCGGTTATGACTCATTCAAAGATGATATTCTTCAAGCCTATGGAGAACCGACTGACCAAACAGAAGAAACATTAATTTACGGCGAAAACTCAGATAAACAGGTCGTATTCAGTTTTAATGGTGACAAAATAAGATCTATCAAGATTTTCTGCTAATGGAGGGGCTTCCCTATGATATACCCACTGCCACTGAAAAAAGGCGATAAGGTCGCTGTAATATGTCTTTCAAGCGGAATTATCGGCGAGCCATACTGCGCTCACGAAAAAGAGCTGGGCTTAAAAATGCTCCGTAAATTCGGTCTCGAACCCGTTTTCACCGAACACGCCCTCATGGGCAGGGACTATATCC
>Ga0256405_10004542_pt1 | contig 25810 bp, 22 predicted proteins | sample RumenRJG_02DNA_FD_189096 | JGI IMG/M metagenome (GOLD analysis project Ga0256405, IMG submission 189096) | Bovine rumen microbial communities from Lethbridge, Alberta, Canada - RJG_02 | ecosystem: Host-associated > Mammals > Digestive system > Stomach > Rumen | place: Canada: Alberta... | reverse complement strand
TTACAACCGCTTTAGGCCGCATTCATCAAACCGTTACAATACTCCGGAAGAGACTTACTCCGTAAGGAATATTGCTTAAACATCAGTTATTACAAGGACCGAGTCCGTCAAAAGGGGTCCACCTCAAAAGTAAAGATCGGAGGTCTAATAATGGAACTTGAAACAATGGGTTGGATATCGCTCATACCTGCAATTATAGCAATAGCATTATCGTTCATAACCAAAAACACAATCGTTGCACTTCTTACAGCATGTTTCGTAGGTACTCTAGTCTCAGGAGGCGGACTGCTTGCTTTTCCCGGGCTTATCAAGGAAGCATGCGGAACCACAAGTTTTTCCTGGGTAATGTTACTGAACCTGTATATCGCTATCATAGTTGCCTTTTTCCATAAAACAGGAGCCATTCAGGCATTTTCAGAGTGGGTACACAATAAACACCTCTCCAGAAGAGGAACACAGCTGGTAGCATGGGTACTGGGTATTTTCGTATATTTCTCAGATTCATTCTCACCGCTTTTCGTTGGTACTGTTATGAGAGATATCTCTGATAAGGCTAAGTTATCCAGAGAAAAATTGTCCTACATTGCGGACTCTACTGCAGCTCCCGTAAGCGTGTTGGTACCTGTGACCGGATGGGCTGCATATCTGATGAGCCTTGCCATCGGAATCGGTTCTATTGAAACTCAGGAAGATGCTTCAGCATTATTCATTAAAGCAATTCCATTGAATTTCTATCCTCTGTTTGCAGTACTGCTTGTTGGTCTTATCGCAAGCGGAATCGTTAAAGATTTCGGACCTATGAAGCAGGCTGAAAAGAGAGCTATGGAAGAAGGAAAAGTTTTAAGAGACGGAGCAAATCCTCTTATAGGCAAGGAACTTGTAGAAATGAAGCCTTATGAAGGTATAAAGCCCAACGTATTCCTTAACTTCGTTGCTCCTGTTATCATGATCATCACTATAGCTTTAGGCACATATTTCGCACTTGGTTCTGCCAAGACAATGGAAGCGTTCCTGTTCACCGCGATCTGCATGGGAATAAGCATGTTCATCCAGGGCATTCCTTTCAAGGAAATAATGGAAACCGTTACTGCCGGTATTAAGAGCGGAGTGCCTGCCGTTACGCTACTTGCGCTTGCATATTCCGTAAACGCTCTTTCCAAGACAATGGGAACCGCCAACTTTATCATCAAATCCTGTGAAGGTTTCCTCAGCCCTTCGATCCTTCCCGCAATCATTTTCCTGGTTGCATGCGTAATGGCCTTTGCCACCGGATCTTCATGGGGAACATTCGCCATCTGCATGCCTATCGCTCTTCCTTTGGCTTTTGCTTACACAGGAGGAGAGATTACAACACTGGTTGTTGCATGCTTTGCTGCAGTTGCAGGAGGAGGCGTATTCGGAGATCACTGCTCACCGCTTTCAGATACAACTATCCTTGCTTCCACAGGAGCCGGAGCTGACCATATCGATCACGTAAGGACCCAGCTTCCTTACTCACTCTGCTGTGGAATGATTGCGTTGATCGCATATCTGATACTTGGATTCACAAGCCTTTAACAGCTGACATTAATAACTTTTACTGCATAGTGAATATATAAATGATATCCCGTGGCGCTGATCCATGGGGTATTGTTTTGTATTCTTAAAACTTGAAAAATAATTATTATTTCGCTATAATAACTGTAACCATAATTATATATTTCAGACATAGAAGTCGGATGTAGGATGGTAAAGTGGAGTATCTAAAAAAACTATTTAAAAATGTAGGATATATTGAAGGTATTACTATAATCAACATAGAAGGAGATATTCTGTTTTCTGCCAAGTTCAATAATAAAATGAAAGGGCAGGATGAAAACTATGAGATCGTAGGCAAGAAATTCCTTGATGTCTATGAAAACCTGGATGAAAACAACAGCTCCACATATAAGGCAATGCGTTACGGAGTTCCTGTTTACGTGGAAGATCAGAAACTGGTAAGCGTTGGGCAGGAACCCATCAGAATAACGTCACTGTCAGTTCCAATCAAAAGCCGGGGCAGCATCGTAGGAGCCATTGATATTTCGGTTTCGCCGCAGGAGGCTGCCGGAGATACGGATAACATAGAAATCCTGGATGTTGAGGGGATAACCGACAGAATATTAAATTCCAATAATAATGTGGATACACTTCGGAGGACAGAAGAAAAGGCGGTCTATAGTCTTGATGATATACAGACAAATGATCCCCATATGCTTGAACTCAAATCGAAGATCCGCAAATATGCCAAATCAGATCTTCCGGTACTTATTTACGGAGAAACAGGGACCGGCAAAGAATTGACAGCTCATTCACTGCACAACCTGAGTGGAAGGGCTGATAAGCCTTTTGTGGTGCAAAATTGTTCATCCATACCAGGCAACCTAATAGAGAGCATTCTTTTCGGAACATCAAAGGGTGCCTTCACCGGGGCTATTGAAAACACAGGTCTGCTTGAGATCGCTGACGGAGGGACGATATTTCTTGATGAGATCAACTCCATGCCAATGGATCTTCAGCCGAAGATACTGAGAGTAATCCAGGATGGAACTTTCAGGCGTGTAGGGGGTAAAGATGTCCGTCATGTGGATGTAAGAATCATTTCATCCACCAATGAACCCTTGGCTCAGGCTATACAGAAGAATGAGTTCAGAAAAGATCTTTATTACAGACTTTCAGTACTTACGGTAGAAATACCTCCTCTTAGAGAAAGAAAGGGTGACATCCCTCTTCTGGTGGATTATTTTGTGCTTAAATATGATTCGGAATTCAAGAAGAATGTCCACAGGGTTTCCTCCAAGGTATATGAAGCACTATCACATTACAACATGCCGGGCAATGTAAGAGAACTGGAAAATATTATTGCATCTGCGCTGGTTACCATTGATGATGATAAGGAAGTCCTGAGACTGAGCGATGTGGAGGACAGACTGAATCCTGCAGGGCTTTTCGGCTCGGATATAACATCTATGAGCGAAAATGAGTCCGATGATATGATCGTGGAAATGTCATCGGTGGATGATAATTATGATATAGGGGAGGGCACCTTAAAAGAATGCGTGGCTGAATTTGAAAAGAAACTCATTAAAAATGCTTTGATCAGGGAAAATGGCAACGTTTCAAAGGCGGCACAGCAATTAGGCATACCGCGTCAGACTCTTGCCAGAAAGGTCAAAGATTACGGACTGCAGCAGATGCCATAATTTGAGCAATTATTCTGATTGTCTCAAAAATGAGCAGTAAAAGTTGCCAAAAGACTTCAAACATGTTGTAAAGAGCACTGAAATAGTGCTCTTTTTTTTATTTTTTTGTTGGCACAGCCTTTGCTTATGTTATTTACATAATGATAAATACAAACGAAAGGAAAACGATAAAATGAAGTTCGGAGTATTAAAAGATATAAAAAACGGAGAATATCGTGTAGTTGCGACTCCTGCAGAAGTAAGCCTTCTGGTAAATGACGGAAACGATGTATACGTTGCAAGTAATGCCGGATATGCTGCGGGCTTTGATGATGAGGAATATTCAGCAGCCGGAGCAAAGATCGTAGGCACCAATGAGGAGATCTGGGCAGGATGTGATTTTGTAGCAAAGGTGAAAGAGATCGAGCCCAGTGAATACGATTTGATGCGCGAGGGACAGATGATCTACTGCTGTATACATCCTGCAGCTCACAGGGAAGAAGTGGATGCTCTGCTTGAAAAGAAAGTTATAGCCATAACGGCAGAAGACTCCCACAGATACGGCTCCCCCAATTGTGAAGCAGCGGGAAAAGCAGGTGCGTTCATGGGCCTTTGGGCGATGATGAGCAATAATGGCGGCTGCGGAAAATTTGCAAGCGGATTAGGTGCAGCCCCCGGCGTAAGAGCCTTGGTATTAGGTTGTGGTACTGTAGGAAAAGGAGCAATTGAAGTGCTGCAATCCATGGGCGCCTGGGTCACCGTTGCAGATATAAATATCGGTGCTCTGAGAGAGATAGGCAGTAAGTATGACGGCAAAGTAAATACAATTATTTCCAATAAGTACAACCTTGTAAAGGAACTTCCCGATACTGATCTGGTAGTAAACTGTGTAAGATGGCCTAAAAATGCTACGGAACCCATGATTACCAGAGAAATGGTTTCATCAATGCATAGAGGATCCGTTATCGTTGATGTCAGCAATGACTATGGATGCATAGAGACCTTCCACGAAACTACTCATGATGATCCAATCTATATTGAAGAGGGCGTAGTTCACTATTGTGTAAGCAATATTCCCGGAGCGATAGCGGGATCCACATCAGTTTCATATGCAGCAGGAATCGTACAGCATTTCAGATCTATAATTAACAATGGTCTTGCTGAGGCATGCGCAAGAGATGGTTTCTTAAGAAGAAGTCTTACTGCATATAAGGGCTATTTAACGCATGAAGAGACAAGCGGTATTCAGAACAGACCATGGGTCAAACCGGAAATCATTCTCGGCATTGCAGACAAAAAACTTGATATGGCTCCACCGGCAACAGGAACCAAGTCGGATTATTTCTATGAGGAGTTCTCAAAATGAAACAAACCTACTGCAGGAAGGAAGAAAAATCACTTACTTCAGTCATAACCAGTGCTGTACGCAAAAAGATACTGCTTGGCGAATATCCTGCAGGTGAAAAAATAAAAGAAATAAATCTTTGCAGGGAATTCAATGTCAGTAGGACACCTATCAGAGACGTATTCAGGAATCTGGAAAAGGAAGGCCTTATAAAGCATATCCCCAACAGAGGCTGCTATGCTGTCGGAATGAGATATAAGGATATAGAGGATCTTTTTGAAATAAGGATAGCACTTGAATGCATGATAGTTGAAAAGGCGATCTTTCTTATGAAAAAAGATATGTTAAACAGACTGATATATACTAACGACAGAGCATATGATCTTGCTTGCAAAGGAGATTATCCAAAGGTTCTTGAATTGGACAAGGATTTTCATAGTATAATATATGAAGCTGCCGGCAGCAGAATGCTGGCCCAGTCAATCAGCAGGTATTCTGAATACATGGATACCATCAGGAAAATTGATTTTTACAGCAGGGATTTCGGTTTAGAAGTTGTAGCTGAACATAAACTTATAATCGATGCCTTGATTCGAAAAGACTGTGACCGGTGTAAATCAGCTGTTATACACCACCTTGAGAAATCGCTTGAAAGGGTTAAGACCGTATATGTCATGGGGAGGGAAGAAGCCGGATCTGAATCCAAAGGTACAAAAACAGCATAAGTATTTTTAATAACAACTTGCCCGGTCGCAAACTCTTCCCAAAATAAATGCGGCCGGGCATTTTTTATCTAACGCGAGAAGGAAAAGCATATGAGCTATTAGCAGAGACGAAAAACAAAAATAGAACAATAATCATATTGATAATAAAAGTCCATTTGCTAAAATGTAGGTGGACTTTTTTATTTTAAAATGGAGGTAGAAATGACACCTGAACTTAAAAAAAGAATACGTTCCGATAAAGGAGAAGCTCTTATCGTAAGCGCAGAAGAAGCTGCTATGATGATAAAGGACGGCATGGCTGTCGGCATCAGCGGTTTCACCAATGCAGGTTATCCCAAGGCAGTTCCCCATGCACTGGCAGAACTTGTAAAGGCGGGAAAGACCAAGGTCAAGGTAGATCTTTATTCCGGAGCATCAGTAGGCCCTGAAGTTGATACAGAACTTGTTGAAGCAGGAATAATCGGAAAGAGGATCCCTTATCAGACAAACGCATCACTGAGAAAAGCCATCAATAAAGGTGAAGTTGACTATATAGATATGCATCTGGGAAGATCCCCTGAATTCGTTTCACTCGGTCATGTGAGAAAACCGGACGTAGCGCTGGTCGAAGCTCTCGGAATTACCGAAGACGGAGACCTGATCCCTACGACTTCCGTCGGAAATACTCCGACCTTTGTCAAGTATGCCGATCAGGTAATCGTTGAGATCGCAATGGCAAAACCTATGGAACTCGAAGGAATGGCTGACGTATACATGACGGAACAGCCTCCCAACAGACAGCCCATCCCCATCACACATCCCGGGGACAGGATCGGATCACCCTATATCAAGTGCGGCTGGGATAAGATCAAGGCTATCGTTATCTCTGACATGAGCGACCTTACCAGACCTCTGGCTGCCATCTCAGAAGATTCAAAGAAGATCGGTGAGAACATCATCAAGTTCCTTAAGAACGAAGTAGAGCAGGGCAGAATGGGCAATTCACTTCTTCCCATCCAGTCCGGTGTAGGCTCCGTAGCTAACGCAGTTCTTTACGGACTCAGAGATTCCGACTTCGAAGGACTCACATGCTATACTGAAGTTATTCAGGACTCCATGCTGGATCTCGTCAAGTGCGGTAAGGCAACGGTCGCTTCATGTACAGCGCTTGCACCTTCACCGGAAGCTCAGGTGGCTTTCTTTGAGGATATAGATTTCTATAAGGATCACGTCATCTTCAGACCTGAAGAAATATCCAACTCCGCGGAAGTCGCACACAGACTCGGACTGATCGCCATGAACACAGCTCTTGAAGTTGACATTTACGGAAACGTAAACTCCACACACGTCCAGGGCAAGAAGATCATGAACGGTATCGGAGGATCCGGCGACTTCTCAAGATCCGCTTCACTTGTAATATTCACGACTTCTTCGATCGCCAAGGACGGTGCGATCTCATCGATCGTTCCCATGTGCCCTCACGTTGACCATACAGAGCACGAGGTAATGGTGATCGTTACTGAACAGGGATATGCAGACTTAAGAGGACTGAGCCCCAAGGAAAGGGCAAGGGCCATCATTGAGAACTGCGCACATCCTGATTACAAGCCTATGCTCAGGGATTACTTTGAAAGAGCCTGCGCAGAAGCGCCTTGTCAGACTCCTCACATCCTTGATGAAGCACTCAGCTGGCACTCAAGATTTGAGAAAACAGGAAGCATGAAATAAAAGGCAAACTCCCCGTATACCGGGGAGTTTTTATTTGCAATAAAAAACCGCAAGCCTGCAGACTTGCGGTTTTGACTCTTAGATTAGTTCTCTTCAGGGAATTCTTCGTTGTATTTATTTAATACAGCTTCTTTTAACCTGTTTCTTACCTCCTGAGTAAGGGGGTGAGCAATATCTCTGAAATCGCCTTCGCCCATCTTCTTGCTGGGCATCGCGATGAACATGCCATTCTGTCCTTCTATGATCTTGATGTCATGTACTACAAACTCGTCATCAAAAGTGATCGAAGCTACAGCACGAAGTTTGCTTTCATCTCCGACTTTCCTAAGTCTAATGTCAGTAATATTCATTTTTTCCACCTTTCCTGTTGTAATAATAAATTATTTCAATCGTTCCTACAACACCCTTATTATAGCTCACCGTTAAAAAATATACAAGGTCTATTTTTAATACATGATGAAAATAAAAGGTAAAGGGGTATGATATCAGAAAAGGCCGGTGCTGGGTTCAGCTTCTATGACCCTTTCCTCTGAGGATACTTTTCCGAGAGTGATGACGCTGGAGTACTTATCCACTTTTTTGACTGAAGGTTCTGATGCTACTATTGCGACGCCGACGCCTACGACGGTACCGCCGAATTCGCCGATCATCTCGGTTATACCCGTAACGGAGCCTCCCCCTCTCATGAAATCATCGATGATCAGGACTTTAGCACCGTTTTTTATGGCTCGCTTGGACATCGACATCTTCTGGAGCCTATCGTACGAACCGGAGAAATAGTTGATGCTGACAGTGGATCCCTCGGAGATCCTGGCTTCGCGCCTGATGACCACGAGAGGAATGTTAAGAAGATGAGAAACGTTATATGCGAGGGGAATTCCCTTGGTCTCAACTGTTGCTACATATTCTGCTCCGCAATCGCGGAACTTTCTTGCAAAAACACGGGCAAGCCTGGAAACCATTTCATGATCGTAAAAGATATCGGAGGTGTATACGAAGTTTCCTCCCAGAAGCCTTGAGCTATCTCTCAGCCTGGAACAGAATTCTTCCTGAAGAGCCAGAACTTCGGGATCAGATATGTCCGGTACATACCTGACTCCGCCTTTGGCTCCGGGAATAGTTTCGAGATAACCCGTGCCTGTAAAACTGATGGTTTTGGAAGCTACGTGGATATCTTCGGATATGCTTGACTTGGCGCAGCCAAAAAGATCGGAGAAATAACTGAGTGCATATGCTTTAGACGGATTCTCCGTAAGTATACGGATCATTGCTCCGATACGTTCCGTACGTTTCATGATTCTATCTCCTTATCGTTCGTATTTATATGAAAAGGATACCTAAAAGGTAGTGGCTTGTCAAGGCTGAATAAAAAAGCGTTCCATACATAAAAAAGTATATTTTTTTGATGCATTGATGTGTACATGTGTTATAATAACTCTGTATGATTATATCCTCACAGCAAGGAGAAAATAAAAATGGTTACAAGAAAAGACATAGAACTTCTTTTTGACCGTGGAAGCTTCATGGAAATGGAAAAAGGAAGGGGCAGCTCCGTCGTGACAGGTTACGGAAGGATAGGTGACCGGATGGTTTACGCATTCCTTCAGGACAGTGAGAAGGAAGGTGGTGCCTTCAGCGTTACGGCTGCTTCGAAGATAATTGATGTATATAAACTTGCCCTCAAGGCGAAGGTGCCGGTAGTGGGATTGCTTGATTCCACCGGATATCTGATCGATGAAGGTGCTGAAGCGCTGAACGCTTTTTCTGAGGTGTATGCGCTTGCAAACGTAGCAAGAGAAAGCATACTCCAGATAATGATAGTGGGCGGCAAATGTATGGGACAGATGGTCAGCCTGGCAAGCACTGCAGATTTCTTCTTCAGAGACATGGAGATGGCCGACGCATTTGCGAAGACCAAGGAACTGATAAAGGTAATGCCTCCTGCCAAGGGAATATTGCCTGAGCAGTTTGAGACCGGGGACGATCTCAACAGACTCAATAATGGAATAGAGAAGATGGTTGATTCCGGAAAGGACGTCCTTAGGGAGATCTCTGACGATGGTTTTCTTCTTGAGACAGACCCCGATAAAGCGCCGGAACTCACGACAGGCTTCATAAAGATAAATGGACTTATGGTGGCTGCCATAGCCAATAACCGTACCGAAAAGGGAAACCGTGTAAGTCTTGAGGGACTTGATAAAGCAAGGAAACTGGTGGAGACCGCGGGTAAATTCAAACTCGGTCTGGTAAAGATCTCAAACACTGACGGCATAGCCCTGACGGAAGATCAGAACATGATGGTAAGCGCATCCGGCAAGCTCTGGGACGCATTTACGAAGGCTAAAGTGCCCATGATAGATATCATCACCGGTTCTGTATCAGGAGGAGCATACAGTCTGTTCAACGGAAGAGGCACTTCAACGGATCTTACCTTTGCGTGGAAGAACGCCAGAGTCAATATTATCGGACCTAGACAGGCTGCTGAGATCCTTTACGGGCCACTTGATCCTTCCAATGTGGAGGAAAAGACGGCTGAATATGAAAGGACTCATTCGATGGCTGAGGTACTTGAGGAAAAAGGCCTGGTAGATAAGGTCATAGAACCCGAAGAGACCAGGAAATATCTGGCAGGCGCACTTGAAACCTATGCCAACTTGTTTTAGGAGGTAGGATATGACGCTTGCACAAACACTGATAAAGGCGCTAATGGATACCCTGATGGGTATGGGTTCAGTATTTCTCATACTGATCCTGATCAGCCTGGTAATATCGCTTTTCAAATACATGAATAAAGAAAAGCCTGCCTCAGAAGAGCCGGTGCCGGCTGTTCAGACAGTTCCTCAGGAAGAGGACGACGGTGAACTCATAGCGGTCATAATGACTGCTGTAAGGATGGCGATGGCAGCGGATGGGGGCGTTGACGGAGCCTCAAAAGATATAGGATACGTCGTAAGATCGGTCAAGAGAAGAAGATAAGGAGTTAAGACCTATGGAAAAATATATCGTTAGAGTAAATGGCAAAGAATACGAAGTAGAAGTTGAAAAGGTCGGAGCAGGCCAGACATCAGAGGTAAAGAGCGAACCGGTTGTTTCCGCACCCGCCAAAGCACCTTCTGCTGCAAAGGAAGCTAAAGGTACAGCCCTTGAAGCAGGTGCTGCAGGCAAGGTATGGAAGATCCTGAAGAAACCCGGCGACAAGGTGGAGAAGGGTGAGACTGCGGTCATACTTGAAGCGATGAAGATGGAGATCCCCATGGTAGCCACCGTTTCCGGAGTCGTGAATACTGTTTTTGTAACTGAAGGACAGCCTGTGGAAGCAGGTGATAAGCTGCTTACCATCGAATAAGTGAGGAACGATATGAGTTATGTAACTGAGACCCTCGGGAATCTCCTGGAACAGACAGCTTTTTTCAATCTGTCCCTGGGGAATCTCGTCATGGTAGCGGTGGCATGTTTCTTTCTGTACCTCGCTATAGCTAAGGAATATGAACCGCTGCTTCTATTACCGATATCATTCGGAATGCTTTTGGTCAACATCTATCCTCCCATCATGGAGGAGGGCGGACTTCTGAATTACTTCTTCAAACTGGACGAGTGGACGATCCTTCCTTCTCTGATCTTCCTCGGAGTTGGAGCTCTGACGGATTTCGGACCGCTTATCGCCAATCCAAGAAGCTTTCTTCTCGGAGCGGCTGCGCAGTTCGGAGTATTCAGTGCTTATCTGATGGCGATGCTGATGGGATTCAGCCCTGAATCATCGGCATCAATAGGAATAATCGGCGGAGCTGACGGACCTACGTCGATATACCTCGCCATGATGCTGGGACAGAAGGATATTATGGGACCTATAGCCGTCGCAGCCTATTCATATATGGCGCTGGTTCCCATAATCCAGCCGCCTATAATGAAACTTCTGACAACTGAAAAAGAGAGAAAGATAAAGATGGAACAGCTGAGACCCGTATCCAAAAGGGAAAGGATACTGTTCCCCATTATCGTAACTATAGTGGTATGTTCGCTTCTTCCTTCTACGGCTCCTCTCATCGGAATGCTGATGCTGGGCAACCTCTTCAGGGAGTCAGGAGTCGTAAGGCAGCTTCAGGAAACCGCATCGAACGCTCTGATGTACATCGTGGTCATCTTCCTGGGAACGTCAGTCGGAGCCACGGCTTCAGCTGAAGCCTTCCTTAAATGGACCACTATCAAGATCGTCATCCTCGGTCTCATTGCCTTTGCGTTCGGCACTGCTGCCGGAGTTATCTTCGGAAAGATAATGTGCAAGGCTACGGGAGGAAAGATCAATCCTCTTATCGGAGCAGCAGGAGTATCCGCTGTGCCAATGGCTGCCCGTGTGGCGCAGAAAGTTGGAGCGGAAGAGGATCCTACTAACTTCCTTCTCATGCATGCCATGGGCCCGAACGTGGCCGGAGTTATCGGCACGGCTGTTGCTGCAGGCGTATTCATGGCGGTATTCGGTGTTTAAAAGGGTTTGACCCTTAAGGAGATAAATATGGCTGAAAAGAAATTAAAAATAATGGAAACAGTTTTAAGAGACGCTCATCAGTCTCTTGCCGCAACAAGGATGAGAACAGAAGACATGCTTCCCATCCTGGATAAGATGGATCAGGTCGGCTATTATTCTGTCGAGTGTTGGGGCGGAGCCACCTTCGATGCCTGCCTCAGATTCCTTAACGAGGATCCGTGGGACAGACTCAGAAAACTGAGAAAGGGCATGCCTAACACCAAACTTCAGATGCTGCTCAGAGGGCAGAACCTTCTGGGATACAGACATTATGCCGATGATGTGGTGGAGTATTTTGTACAGAGATCCATCGCGAACGGTATAGATATCATAAGGATATTTGACGCTCTGAACGACCTCAGGAACCTGGAGACTTCAGTAAAGGCAGCTAAGAAAGAGGGAGGAGACGTGCAGATCGCATTCTCATATACCCTTGGCGACGGATATACGCTGGATTACTGGACACAGCTTGCCAAGGACATTGAATCCCTTGGAGCTGATTCCATCTGTATAAAAGACATGTCAGGCATTCTTATGCCTCAGGCTGTAGCCGAACTTGTTCCTGCGCTTAAAAAGGCTGTCGATATTCCGATCCAGCTCCACAGCCACTGCACTTCAGGCGTTGCCATGATGACTTACATGAAGGCGATAGAAGCGGGATGCGATATCGTGGATACGGCTATTTCACCTTGGGCTATGGGAACATCTCAGCCTGCTACGGAAGTCATCTGCAAGACCTTTGAAGGAACGGAATTCGATACCGGACTCGACCAGGATCTTTTGGCTGACATCGCAGACTATTTCAGACCTATCCAGGAGAGATTCATCAAATCAGGACAGATAGACCCGAAAGTTCTGGGAGTTGACATCAAGACGCTCAGGTATCAGGTGCCCGGCGGAATGCTTTCAAATCTGGTGTCCCAGCTTAAGGAACAGAATGCGTCAGACAAATTCTATGAAGTGCTTCAGGAAGTTCCCAGGGTCAGAATGGATCTGGGACAGCCGCCTCTTGTAACTCCTTCCTCACAGATAGTCGGCACCCAGGCGGTACTTAACGTGCTCATGGGTGAAAGATACAAGATGATGACCAAGGAGACCAGGGCTATCTTAAGGGGTGAATACGGGAAGACCATGAAGCCCTTCAATCCCGAAGTTCAGAAAAAAGCACTCGGAGACGAGGAACCGATCACTGTGAGGCCGGCAGACCTCATCGAGCCGGAACTCGACAAACTCAGGGAAGAGATAAAAGCCTATACCATACAGGAGGAAGACGTGCTCAGTTACGCACTTTTCCCTCAGGTAGCGACGGATTTCTTCAAGAAGAGAGATGCTGAGATGAACGGCATAGATCCTGAACTGATGGATACAAAAAATAAAGCATATCCTGTATAGATTATTAACAATATTTATGATATAATAAACTTCAGCTCTTTTGAAAATCTTCAGGAGCTCATTAAAATGAATGGAGGACCGGACTTTGTTTGATCTGAGTAAATATAAAAATATACATGCAATAGGCATAGGAGGTATCGGTCTCAGTGCCATCTGCGAGATCCTGCTTTCCAGAGGATACAACGTTTCCGGATCTGATATGAAGGAGTCCGAGATGACCATGAAACTCGCTCAAATGGGAGCAAGGGTATTCATAGGTCACAGGAGAGAAAACGTTGAGAATGCCGATGTGCTTCTCTATACTGCAGCGATCGGCCCGGACAATCCGGAACTCTTAAGAGCCAAGGAGAGGGGAATACCTTGCCTTTCAAGGGCTGAGATGCTGGGATATCTCATGTCGGAGTATCAGAACAGCATAGCTGTTTCCGGAACCCACGGCAAGACCACGACGACGTCCATGGTTTCGCTTATCATGGAGAATGCAGGCCTTGATCCCACTATACTCGTAGGAGGAAACCTCGGCGAGATCGGAGGAAACTGCCAGGTGGGTTATTCACAGTATTTCGTAACAGAAGCCTGCGAATACGTTGACAGCTTCCTGAGCCTTAAGCCGAAGATCGAGATCATCCTGAACATAGATTCAGATCATCTCGATTACTTCAAGGATATCAACCAGATCGTAAAGTCCTTCGACAGATTTGCCAAACTCGTTCCCGATGACGGACTGATCATCGCTTACGACGCAAATCCTTTTGTCAATCAGGTCATCAGCGGAATGGATAACGTGATCACCTTCGGACTTAACGAAAACTGCAACTACTACGGTAAGGGCATCAAGTTCGACGAGAACGGTATGCCTGGGTTCGACGTTTATAAAAACGGTGAATTCCTGGTACACGTGGATCTTAATGTTCCGGGCGAACATAACGTGCTGAACGCTCTCGCAGCCTTCGCATGCACACATACCCTGGGAGTCGATGAGAAGGTCATAGCAGATACACTTCACGGTTACACAGGCACAGAAAGAAGATTCGACATTATCGGAACCACGAGAAGCGGAGTCAAGATCGTAGACGATTACGCTCATCATCCTACCGAGATAAAGGCCACGCTTTCGGCAACCAAGAACGTTCCGCATAATGAACTTTGGGTCTGCTTCCAGCCTCATACCTATACCAGGACGCTGGCTCTGTTTGACGAATTCGCAGATGCATTCGTTGAGACGGATCATCTGATCCTTGCCGAGATATATGCTGCAAGAGAGAAGAACATCTATAAGGTATCCTCTCAGCAGCTTATGGATAAGATAAAGGAAACTCATCCTGATATGGATGTCTGCTATATAGATAATTTCGAAGATATGGCGAAATATCTTAAGGAAAATACCTCCAAAGGCGATATGGTGATCACCATGGGTGCAGGAGATATTTATAAAGTAGGAGATCTTCTCCTTGATTGATAAGTTTATTATTAGCGATAGTATCAACATATAACGAATCAGAAAAGCGAGGTATTCAAATTGAAAAACGGAGTATACACAGATTACAAAGTTTTCACCTGTAATTCTCATCCTGAACTGGCAGAAGAGATAGCCGGCATCATGGGCAAGCCCCTTGGAAAGGCTACAGTTACCAAGTTCAGCGACGGCGAGATCTCAGTAAACATCTGGGAGACCGTAAGAGGAGTGGATTGCTATATCGTGCAGTCTACAAACGATCCCGTCAACGACAACCTGATGGAACTTCTCATCATGATCGACGCAATGAAGAGAGCATCCGCAGGCAGGATCAACGCAGTTATCCCTTACTATGGATATGCCAGACAGGACAGAAAGGCCAAAGCAAGAGATCCCATCACATCCAAGCTTGTAGCAAACCTCATCATGGCAGCAGGCGCGGACAGAGTCATCACCATGGATCTCCATGCAAACCAGATCCAGGGATATTTCGATATACCCGTCGATCATCTCGTAGGAATGCCTATCCTGGCAGATTATTTCAAGAAAAAAGAACTTCCCGACCTCTGTGTAGTATCTCCGGACCATGGTTCAGTTAAAAGAGCCAGATCCCTCGCTGAAGTTCTTAATTGCCCGATAGCTATTATCGATAAGCGCCGTCCTGAACCCAACAAGAGCGAGATCATGAATATCATCGGTGATATCGAAGGCAAGAACTGCATCATCATGGATGATATGATCGATACTGCAGGAACCATCTGCAACGCTGCCAAGGCCATCAAGGATCTGGGAGCCAAGACCGTTTATGCCGGAGCTACTCACGCTGTATTATCCGGACCTGCAATAGACAGGATCAGAGACTCCGTTTTTGAGGAGATGATACTTCTGAATACCATCCATCTTCCTGAAGAGAAGATACTTCCCAACATGAAGATACTTTCAGTTGCTCCTCTGTTTGCAGAAGCGATGACAAGAGTCCACAATAACGGCTCCGTTTCCGCTTTATTCGACTGATCAGATTGAATTCAGGTACTCCCTCGATATAGTCGTGGGAGTACAGTGTTTTATAAAGATATGTATATAATCGTCGGCCTGGGAAATCCAGGCAAAAAATACGAGCACACTCGTCATAATATGGGATTCCTGGCGCTGGACCTTCTGGCTGATAAGTACGGGATCAAGGTGGATCGTCTGAAGTTCAAGGCTCTCACGGGAGAGGGCAGGATAGAGGGGAAGAAGGTCCTTCTCGTCAAGCCGCAGACTTATATGAACCTTTCCGGAGAGTCTGTCAGAGATGTGATGAACTTCTATAAGGAACCCATTGAAAACCTGATCGTTATATATGATGATATCGATCTTCCGGAGGGCACTCTCAGGATCAGGTCAAAGGGGTCCGCAGGCACTCATAATGGAATGAGGAACATCGTCTATCTTCTCGGAGAGGACGGCTTTCCCAGGATCCGCGTGGGCATAGGAGGAGAGAGAAAGGCCAATCTGGTGGACTATGTGATCGGCAAGGTGACCGAAAAAGAGGCAGACGCTCTTTGGAGCGCGCTCAATAAAGCTGCAGAAGCGGCAGCTGATATCGTGATAAATGATATCAACCACGCGATGCAGGAATACAATATCAAACCAAAAAGGCTGAAAAAAGAAAAGGCCGCGGAAGGAGAAAAGGATCAGATCAGGGATGCTGATCCGGTTTCCGAAAAAGAATGATAAACTATACCGGATTATCAGAGAGCCGCGTCGCACCCATAGCAGCAGAACTCGCAGAAGAGAGATCCCAGACTCTGATAATAGTATCTTCTGATACCAGGGCAGCCAGACTGTCAAATGACCTGGGATTTTTTCTTAAGGACAGGGAGATAATCACCCTGTACAGCGAAGACCTTTCTTTTGCCAGGTATGAAGCTAAGAACCGGGACGTCGCGGTAAAAAAACTAAAAGCACTTCAGGCACTGCGTCAGGGGGTACCCCTTGTGGTCGTAGCGCCTGTTTCTGCTGCAATAAAAAGGCTTCCGCCACACGGATACTATGAAAAAAAGAGTCTCTCGCTGGAAATGGGTAAGGAATATTCACTCAGCGAACTTGCAGCAGAACTGTCCGACATGGGATACGAAAGATACGGTATAGTTGAAGGCACGGGACAGTTCAGTGTAAGAGGAGGCATACTGGACGTCTTCACCCCTGAAAGTGAGAACCCAGTGAGAATAGAGTTTTTCGGCGACGAGGTGGATTCCATAAGGAGCTTCGACAGGGAGAGCCAAAGGTCTCTTAAGAATCTCAGCAGTATAGATATCTATCCCGCAAGAGAGATATCCGGAAACGGCGAGTTTTTTGAAAAGGGTCTTAAGAAACTCATTGCTGAATATAAAAAATACGCAGACAGCGTTTCAAGAAAGGAAAAAGATCCCGATCTGAAGGTGATCATCCCTGAAAAGATAATCAAGACGGGAGATGAGATAGCGGAGCAGATCGAAAGCGGACGCAATCTGGAGATACTTTCGAATTATCTCCACTATTTCTTCGATGACACGGAATATATCTGGGACTATATGAAGGACGGGAGGATCCTTGTAGACGATCCCGACAGGATATATGAAACACTGGAATTATCTGATAGGGAAACTGAAGATGATTTTGAGGTCATACTTGAAAGAGGGCTGGCAGTACCGAAGGACAGGGCTGCTGTATCCGGAACTGATGACTTCGTGAAAGCTCTGGAAGAAGATGACGTCACAGTGTTCACGCCTTTCCCCAAGAGGATAAAGGGGATAGATACCTTCGACAAGGTATATAACATGCAGTCAAGGCAGCCTCTCAGTTTCAACGGAAAGATGAACGTACTCGAGGCTGAACTGAGATCATATCTTAAGAAGGGATACGAGATCAATCTGCTGTCAACTTCGGAAGAAAGGCTGGATAACCTAAGGGAGTTCTGCGACAGGGCTGACCTTAAGCCTGTAAACTTCCTTTGGGGAAGCCTGAGCCAGGGAATAGATTTCCCGCTGGAGAAGAGGGTATGGCTTTCCGAAAGGGATATCTTCAGCCAGCCTAAGAAGAAAAAAAGAAAGAAATCAAAGGATAAGAACAAGAGCTTAAGTTCCTTTACCGACCTGAGAGAAGGCGATTACGTCGTACACGAGAACCACGGTATCGGTAAATTCATCGGTATCCACCAGCTGAAGGTCGAAGGTGAGATAAAGGATTACATAAAGATAAAATATGCCGGTGCGGACCTGCTGTACGTACCCGTAGAGCAGATGGATATGGTACAGAAGTACATCGCAGGAGATGACGCTGTGCCTAAGATCAATAAGCTGTCAGGTGGCGAATGGAAGGCGACCAAGGCGAAAGCCAAGGCAGCCATAGCGGTCATGGCTAAGGACCTTATAGATCTTTATGCCAAGAGGCAGCTGGAGCCGGGATTCGCTTTCAGCGAGGATACTCCGTGGCAGAGGGAGTTTGAGGACGCTTTTCCCTTCGAGGAGACTGACGACCAGCTGAGGGCGGCTTCAGAGATAAAAGCTGATATGGAGAAGCCCTTCAGCATGGACAGACTTCTTCTGGGAGACGTCGGCTTCGGAAAGACCGAAGTTGCCGCAAGGGCCATCTTCAAGTGCCTTGCAGATGGCAAACAGGCGGCTATGCTGGTGCCCACTACGATACTTGCAAATCAGCATTACTATACCCTGAAGGAACGATTCGAGAATTTCCCGTTCACCGTTGACGTCCTTTCAAGATTCCGCAGTCCTGCTCAGCAGAAAGAAACTGTGGAGAAACTGAAGAAGGGCGAGGTGGATCTGGTAATAGGCACGCACAGACTCCTTTCAGGAGACGTGGCTTTCAAGGATCTGGGGCTTCTTATCGTTGATGAGGAGCAGCGATTCGGAGTGGACCACAAGGAAACTCTGAAGAAACTGAAGGCCAACGTGGACGTACTCACGCTCTCGGCAACTCCTATACCCAGGACCCTCAATATGTCCTTAACGGGTATCAAGGATATGAGCGTGATAGAGGAACCGCCTGAAGAGAGATATCCCGTTCAGACCTACGTCATGGAGCAGAGCGACGATGTCATAAAAGACGTTATAGAAAGAGAGCTTGGAAGAGGCGGCCAGGTCTTCGTGGTATACAACAGGGTTAGAGGACTTGGCACCATAGCGAGAAAAATCAGTGAACTTGTTCCCGAAGCCAGAGTTATTTCCGGCCATGGCCAGATGGGCGAGGGCGGCCTTGAAAAGGTCATGCTGAAGTTCATAGATCACGAGGCTGACGTTCTCGTATCCACGACTATAATAGAATCGGGACTGGATATACCGAACGCCAATACAATGATCATTATGGATGCGGAGAGATACGGTCTGGCTCAGCTATACCAGATGAGAGGAAGGGTAGGCCGTTCCAACAGGATGGCTTACTGCTACCTGATGTATAAGAAGGATATGGTGCTTTCGGAATCCCAGGAGAGGAGACTAAAAGCGATAAGAGAGTTCACGGAATTCGGAGCCGGTTTCAAGGTAGCCATGAAAGACCTGGAGATAAGAGGTGCGGGTAACATGCTTGGCACCGCCCAGTCAGGACATATCCTCAACATCGGCTACGATCTCTACTGCAAGATGGTGGATAACGCGGTAAGGGCACTTAAGGGTGAGATCGTGAACGACGACAGAGAAGAATCCTCGATGGAATTTCCTGTATCAGCGTATATCCCAGGAACATACATTGAAGATGAAGCGCTTAAGCTTGAGATGTACAAAAGGATCTCCGGCGTCACTTCACATGAGGAGCAGGAAGATATCATAGATGAGCTGACCGATAGATTCGGAGACGTGCCCGGCCCTACGATGGATCTTATCAAGATTGCATATATAAGGTATCTTTCTGAACAGATCTCCGTGGAAAAGATCCACGCTGACAAAGAAAATTTCTCGCCGCTTGAAGCCAAGACCAGGGCTATCAGAGGAAGAAATGTAAGAGTAAACAAGGGTTATACGTATATCATCGACTTCAGGGAGAGAAACAAACTCACCGCTTTCGGCATAGTCAATGCCAAGGCCGAGTTCGGAGGAAGGTTCTTTGCGCATATGGGGGCCAGACCCTTCATCAGGCTCTCAGCTGAACCCACGAAGGAACTGGATCAGGTCACTAAGCTGTTGGAAATACTCGTGGCAAACAGCAAAACTATGTGATATAATACAATTTAGTTATTTTTCAGATTGAAAGGAAGAAACATATGCTTTTCAGTAACATCAGGATACTGGACGAAAATTTCGAGATAAAGGATAAGATGTACGTAGCAACGGAGGACGACAGGATCGTTTACGTTGGAGACTGCATGCCTAGAGGTGATTACGGCGATATCAGAGACGGGAAGGGAAAACTTCTCATGCCCGCCTTCCATAATGCGCATGGGCATTCTCCTATGGCTCTGTTAAGAGGATATGCCGAAAACATGAAACTTCAGGACTGGCTCTTTACCAAGGTATTCCCTTTCGAGGATAAACTTGACAGCAACGCTGTTTACTGGGGAACCCTTCTTACCATGGCTGAAGGGATGAGATTCGGAATAGTATCTCATTCTGATATGTACTATTTCCTTGACGACATGGTAAGGGCTACGGATGAATCCGGTATGAAGGCCAATATCTCCAGAGCTATCACTGAATTCGGGGATGGCGATCCCTGGGAGACCGTGAGATTAAAGGAGATGAAGGACACCTATGAGAGACTGGACGGTGCCGCTGACGGAAGGGTCAAGATCGACATCAGCATACACGCTGAATATACCAACTCTCTCAGAGCCATGCAGGCTGTAGCGGACTACTGCAATCAGGTGGGCGCTATAAATCATATCCACATTTCCGAAACGCAGTCCGAGCACGAGGAATGCAAAGTCAAATACGGCAAGACTCCTGTAAAGCTCATGAACGATATCGGAGCTTTCGATTCCAAAGCTCTCGCAGCCCACTGCGTATGGGTCGAGGATGAGGATATGGATATCCTTAAAGAGAAGGGCGTAAGCGTTGCAACGAATCCGATGTCCAACATGAAACTGGCATCCGGTATCGCCAACGTTCCGGAAATGCTCAGAAGGGGCATAAACGTAGCTATAGGAACGGACTCCGTGGCTTCAAACAATTCTCTCAACTTCTTTGAAGAGATGAAGATGTTCGCCATAGCTCCCAAGATCCGCTTCAACGATCCCACGCTTATAACTCCAAAGCAGACTCTGTACGCAGCGACCCGTGCAGGCGCTCTGGCACAGGGCAGGGAAGATGCGGGACTCGTTAAGGAAGGCTTCAAGGCGGACCTCATAATGATAGATCTGGAACAGCCAAACATGTACCCCGTTCACGATCTTATGAACAATCTGGTATATTCTGCATCCGGAACAGACATCGTTATGACTATGTCGGACGGAAAGATCGTTTATGAGAACGGTGAATATAAGACTCTTGATATCGAGAAGACCATGTTTGAGGCTCAGGCAGCCACGAAGAATATTTTGAGCAAGTTATAATTCAGTATAGTATCAGTAATGGAAGAAAAGAACTCTAACAAATTTTTACAGGGTGCTGCGGTACTGGCAGTAGCGGGACTATTGGTAAAAGTAATGGGCGTATTCTTCAGGATACCTCTTACCAACTGGGTAGGAGCTGAAGGCATGTCATATTACAGTTCGGTATATCCGTTCTATACCTTTTTCCTGCTGATAAGCCTTGCAGGTATCCCTGTGGCCATATCCAGGATGATATCGGAACGCACCGCCGTCAGAAACTACGGAGGAGCGCACAGGGTATTCAATATTTCCGTGTGGCTCCTGGGAGGTATCGGCTTCGTTTCATTCCTCATAATGCATTTCGGAGCAAACTTAATAGAGACCGTCGTGCTGAACAACCCGGGTACCGAATACGCTATCAAAGCCATCGCCCCGTCTCTTTTCCTCGTTCCCGTCATGGCGGCTTACAGGGGTTATTTCCAGGGAAGACAGAACATGAATCCCACGGCTGTTTCCCAGCTGGTGGAGCAGTTCTTCAGGGTTGGTGTCGGTCTTGCCCTCGGGTACTACCTGATAAGCGCAGGTTATGACAAGTTCGCTGCAGGCGCCATCTTCGGATGTACCGCAGGTGCAGGAGCAGGACTTACCATCGCTATAGTCATTTATCTGCTCAACCGCAGAGTGATAATGAGTCAGATAAAGAGGAATAAGCACAGTGAAGAGATCGAACCCTGGCAGAAGATAGTCAAGGAGATCATTGTTATAGCCATTCCCATCACCATAGGAGCCTGCATCGTTCCTCTCATAAACGCAATAGACTCTATGATGGTAATGAGAAGATTACAGGCTGTAGGTTTTTCACTTACGGAATCCAGAGTGCTCTTCGGCAAGCTGGGCGGATACTGCGCATCCATAGCCGGTATGCCTCAGGTGCTGATCCAGGCTATCGTAATGAGCCTGGTTCCCGCGATCGCTGCAGCGTATAAACTCAAGGACCACGATGGACTCAGGGAGAACACTCAGTTCGCCATGAGGGCAACAATGATCATAGCGTTCCCTTGTACTATCGGAATGATGGTTCTGGCTCATCCGATCCTTCTCATGTTCTATCCCATGCAGGCTGAAGAGGTCTCAAGTACGGCGATCGTTTTGGCTATCATGGCGATAGAGACCATACCCATGAGCCCCATGGTGACCTTGACCGGAGTACTTCAGGGCGTCGACAGACAGATGCTTCCTGTAAGGAACCTGGCGATAGGCGCGGTGGTGAAGGTAATACTTACTTTCATTCTGGTAGGTATCATACCTATAAACGTAAACGGAGCGTCCATTGGATCTATCGCATGTTCCGCAGTAGCTTTCTATCTGGATGCGAGGGACGTAAGAAGGGAGACAGGAGTCACCTTTGATATCAAAGACACATATATCAAACCTTTCATAGCATCAGCTGTAATGGGCGCGGCAGCCTTTGCCTGCTACAAGGCACTGATGCTGATAGTGAAGAGCAATCTGATAAGCTGTGCGTTTGCGATCATATTCGCAGTGATCGTATATGCCATTATGGTACTGGTGACGGGCACCCTTAAGATCGAAGAGATAAGACGTCTTCCAAAGGGAGACAAGCTGGTGTCCATACTTAACAGAGTACTTAAGAAATAGAGAAAATAAAAACTTCCGGGTGACCGGAAGTTTTTTATTGTATTATTTCGTACATGTCGGGTGCCGTTTCTTTTCTGGCGGACTCGATTATATCCTTAACTCTTACGGTAACTGAGGAGTTGCCGAATTCAATGTGGATGGTATCTCCGATGTTGACTTCGGAACCCGCCTTGGCTACTTTATCGTTAATGAAGACTCTGCCCTGGTCGCAGGCGTCCTTGGCTACCGTGCGGCGCTTGATGAGACGTGAGTTTTTAAGAAATTTATCTATACGCATGTTTTTCTCCCATAAAAAAGTGTTTTGCAAAATACTGCAAAACACATTTTCGCATTTTATTCGTCTTTTGTCAACCTGCTATGGCGCACCAGATGAGCGGTATCAGAAGGGCGGGCAGGTAGTCGAGGGTCTTGAACTTCTTAACTCCCATTATATTGAGCCCTGTCATGGCGATGAGGAAACCTCCGACAATCGAGAGTTCAGTCATCATGTTGTCTGTAAGGACATTTCCTGCAAGGAGAGTGAGGGCATATATTGAACCTTGCCAGATTACCAGAACAGCGGCACAGACTATCATGCCGACTCCATAAGCAGACGCAAGGACCATGGAGGTGACAAGATCAAGTGTAGCGTTCGTGAACAGGAAGGTGTGATCTCCGTAAAGAGCCGCCTGCACGGGGCCGAGGATGGAAAGGGTGCCGACACAGAAGATGAGGCAGCCTGTGATGATTCCCGTAGCCAGATTTGAATCATTGCCATTAGAGGAAGTGAGTTTACCGACTCTTTCATCTATCTTGAGAAGAGTTCCTGCGACGCATCCCAGAGCAAGGCTTGCTATGAATAGAACAGGATAATTTGAGTCGGGCATGTTTTGCACTACTGAATTGATCCCTATACCGAAGGCAGCAAGTCCCATGGTTTCAAGGAGCCTGTTATTGAGGTTCTCGTTCATGAGGCGCTTGAAGAAGCCGCCAACAAGAGATCCTATTATTATAGCTATTGCGTTTACGATCGTTCCTATCATGATTAGTCCTGCTCAAAAATGTAGAATGTATTTATTATAAAACATCTATTTTGAGAGTCAAGCGTTTTTGACATATACAGGTCGGCCTCCGACCACAGTCATCACTACTTCGGCTTCGAGAAGGGAAGAGGGTGAACCTTCGGTAATATCGCGGTCAAGTACTGTGAAGTCTGCATCGTATCCGGGAAGGAGTTTGCCGCGTCTTCTTTCCGAGAACGATGCATAGGCGCCTTCTGAAGTGAACATATCTATCGTTTCTTTTAAACTGAGGGCCTTTTCAGGGTACCAGGGGCTGTCGGCACCGGGTTCTTTGCAGGTGGCTGCATAATACATATTGGGAAGGATATCGAAGGGCTCCACCGGGCAGTCTGATCCGCCTGAAAGGTGGATGCCTATGTCCTTCATGGTCCTCCAGTCGTATGAGGTCTTTGTAAGTTCCGATCCGATCCTGTCTTCAACTATGTGCTGGTCTGCTTTAAGGAACACGGGCTGGATATATGCAATAATGCCCATATCCTGCATACGTTTAAGCTGGTCAGGTCTGGTTATCTGGCAATGTACGATGCCGTGTCTGTGGTCAGACCTCGGAGAATCCTTTAAAGCGAGTTCAAAAGCGTCCAATATCTGATCTATGCATCTGTCGCCTATGCCGTGAATAGCTATCTGCATACCGGCATTATGGGCAATTTTCACGAGATCGTTCATCTCCTCATCGGTGAAGTTCAGGATGCCTCGGTTTCCGGGATCGTCAAGATAGTCTGCTGTCATGGCAGCTGTCCTGGCACCCAAAGCGCCGTCGCCGAGAAGTTTCAGAGGACCTACTGTGAAATTACCTGTGGAATCTCCCGTAATGTATCCATCTTTAAGGAAAGCATTAAGCCTTTCCGTTGAAGGAAGATTGCACTGCTCGTAAACTCTCATTGGAAGAAGTCCGTCTCGGTCAAGTTCCATGTATGCATCCAGTATGGTCTTGCCATACATTTCTGATGAGATCAGAGGAAGGTCATCTGTCTGGATCTCCGTGATACCCTTGGCTATAATGTCCCTGGAAGCATCAAGGATCATATTCTTGACCGGATCAAGGGTGAGGGGAGGAAGGGCTTCCTCCAAAGTATTCTGTTCGTCCTCTCTCAGTATTCCATCAGGATTTGTCTCAAGCATTTCTGCAAGTTCAAGAGCCGGAGTATTAGCGACCGTGACGTGGTGGCAGGTCCTTCTTATTATGATCGGAATTTCATCTGAGATGCCGTCAAGATCACTCCTTTTAGGAAGGATGGGATCGTTCCAGTAGTTATGGTTAAAGCCGGAACCTCTTAAAGGCCTTCCTGCTTTCACAGCTTCCGGAAGTTTTTCGCGGAGAGTATCAAGAAGATCCTCGAGAGATGTCGTTTCTGTCAGATCGGTGAAGCTCTTTTCGAAGGCGTATTCCAGGAAATGAAGATGGGAATCGACGAAGCCCGGAAGGATGAATGCACCTTTTAGATCGACTATAGTATCATCCTTACCGGCAAGGAAAAGAATGTCTGCGTCTTGACCTAAATGCGTTATCTTACCGTTTGCTGCAGCTATCGCAGTGCATTCGCTTCCGTATACTCTTGTATTGTAGTATATGTCCATATGTGACCTCTGAATTATATACAATAACATGTTCTTAAATTATAATGGCTTATATCGTTCCGTGCAATGTCTTCTATGATAAAATGGGGCAGGCAAAGCTATCTCTTTCGACATTTAGTTATATATAATAAGGACAAATACTATATATATAAAGTAATTTATGTATACAAAATATATTTGAAAAACCCACTTGACAATGGGGATGGATGGTGATATATTAATAAAGCTGTCGCAAATGACAGCCCCGCACTTAAAAAAACTTGTTAAAAAGTTAAAAAAGTGCTTGACAAGATAGCGCTTCGGTGTTATCCTTGAATAGTTCCGCGCCATGCGGACATGAACCTTGAAAACTTCATAGTGTAAGAATGATAGTAAGAGATCTTTGATCTCAAATCTATTTGAAACAATCAGCAGAATTGGTAAGACAATTCGGCGGATAGTTTCCGACAATTCTTGAAAAAGACAATAATTCTTAGCAGATAGCTAAGCGAGAGTCTTGAGTAAGACAAATTCGAATTTAGACCTTCGGGTTTAGATAAACATTCAATTAAGAGTTTGATCCTGGCTCAGGATGAACGCTGGCGGCGTGCCTAACACATGCAAGTCGAGCGAGATACTTATGAACAGAGATTCGTCAACGGAATTAAGTGGAAAGCGGCGGAC
>Ga0256405_10004540_pt1 | contig 25818 bp, 20 predicted proteins | sample RumenRJG_02DNA_FD_189096 | JGI IMG/M metagenome (GOLD analysis project Ga0256405, IMG submission 189096) | Bovine rumen microbial communities from Lethbridge, Alberta, Canada - RJG_02 | ecosystem: Host-associated > Mammals > Digestive system > Stomach > Rumen | place: Canada: Alberta... | reverse complement strand
GTTAGAGTATCTGATAATGCTTATCTTTTTCATAGAAAGAGCGAGGAATTATGCAGTAGAAACCAAAACATCAGCATTTTAGAAAACTTAGCATAAGGCTTCAAATGCGAATATTTACATTTGAAGCGGAATCCGTTGCCTATACCGTCGCCCAGCACTTCGGGATCGAGACCAGTGATTACAGCTTCGCCTATATCGCAGGCTGGTCCGCCGGCAAGGATACGCCGGAGCTGAAAGCTTCCCTGGACCGGATTCGAAAGGCAGCCGATGAGATGATTACCACGATTGACGGGCATTTTGCTGAGCTGCAGAAGGAACACGCCTGGGAACATCTCACAGCGGATGACGTGAAGAATGTTGTTTGCACCGATTCGAAATATTATCCGGTCAGCCGTCTGGCTGAGCATACTCTCACCTGTGAAATTCTCGGAGAACCTGTAAAACTCACCTATGAAGTATCACAGCATGATGACGGCGAAGGATTCACAATTCATTCCGAAGGAAAGGATATTTGGGAAAAAATGCCGGAGCCGGAGCTTCGGAAGCTAGAGCCGGTCCTTTCGCAGGCAGTGACATTTGCCGCATGGCAAAAAGATCTCGCAAATGCTGAAACGGTTGATGCAGTCAGGGACGTCCGATATGGGCTTTTTGAAACAGAAAACTTGAACCTTTCCAGGGCGCAGATCTCCGCACTTCATGAAGCAATTGATCAGAAAGAAGCGGCGATCGCCGCTGTCGCCGGACCTTTCCGTTATTATTCCACTCAGCGGCCGGTTGATATCGGAACATTCCCGAAACCGCCGGATAACAGGGTCATGGAGATCGTGAACTTTGATAAACGCATTCCCGTGGAGAATGAACCGTTCCATGCCTGGGGCTATGTCGAATATCAGAAACCACTGACAGAAAAACAGGCAGATGATTATGAACTGCGACCGGCATCCTTTCAGATACAGGAGAAAAAATCCGTTCTGCAGGATCTGCAGGAAAAGAAGAAGACACCCCGGGAACCCAGAGCAAAGGAGTCTAAAACTCCTGCAAAAACTCGCAGACCAAAGGAGGAATCAAGATAATGTTTACTGTTGAAGAGATCACCTTGCTCCGCGCATTTGACACATCCACCCGCCGGACCGCGATCCTGTCCCTCATGAATGAGATGGGCATGATGCAGGACGATGAGCTGATCGCCCAGTGCATGAGCATGGTGAAGAAACTGGAAAATACCACCGATACCGATTTCGCCGGTGTCGATTTCACCGTTTATGACGACGAGGACATTGATGAGGAGGCGGACCATGAGTAAATGGGATGAGGCTCATACCGAGCCTTTGTATGATCACCCGGCCGAGAAGGAACAGCTGGTCGCGGCCATGGAAGCTGCCGGCTATGTCCTGGATACACTGGAAAGTACGGAGGACAATCTCCGCTTCTACGGCGCCTACGGCAACCTGCTTACCATGGGAGGCTGGCACGAATGTGAGGAATGGCTGAACGGTGTTGTCTTTGATGATCCGCAGGTCAGTGACCGGGTGGAGATCATTCTCCATCCGGAACGTTTCCCGGAAGCGGATCCAAGGAGGGCTGCCCTCCGTGCCGTGGAGGATACCGTGGAACAGAACGACAATCACTTTGATGGCATGATCAACAACCAGCCTCAACTGGATCCGGCGGAAGCACTCAGGCAGCAGGCCAGAGAATCCGAAGCTACGGAGGAAAGGCGATCCGTGCTGGAAGCCCTGAAGGCCAGACAGGCAGAAGCGGCCAAAGCCGCCGAGAGGGCAGAAACAGAAACCAGAAAACACAGACCTAAGCTGTTACGAGATGAGGAGGTAGCGGTAAGAGTATGAAAATCAGAAATCGGGAAATTCATGTGCTGTTCACACCGGAGGAACTTGCGGTTCTTCATCAGAAGATGGCTGAGGCCGGCGTGAAGAACCGGAGCGCATTTATCCGGAAACAATCTTTGGACGGGTATATCGTAAAGCTGGATACGTCAGATATCCACGAGATGATTTCTCTGCTTCGACGATCCAGCAACAACTTGAACCAGCTGGCAAAACAAGCAAATGCCATAGGCTCCGTTTACGGCGCGGATATTGCCAGTATGCAGGCCCGTCAGGATGAAATCTGGGAAGCGGCCAAGGAGATCCTGGCCAGACTTGCCAGTATCCGGTAACGGCCAATTTGGAAATAGGGGATCGTGTCGGCATGGCCGGTGCGGTCCCCGGCATATTTTATGAGGAGGAAAAGCGATGGCAGCGACGAGGCTGATCCCACTACATGCAAACAAAGGCCGTACGGTGGCACAGAGCCTCGGCGACCGGACAGACTATGCGAAGAATCCAGAGAAAACGGAAAAAGGAGAACTGGTCACGGCATACGCCTGCGATCCCATGACCGTTGACGAAGAGTTCCTTCTGCAGAAACGGGAGTATGCACAGTTCACCGGAGGCACCCGCCGTGATGGGATCATTGCCTACCAGATCCGGCAATCCTTCAAACCCGGGGAGATCACGCCGGAGGAGGCTAACCGTCTTGGCCATGAGCTGGCCATGCGTTTTACCAAAGGTAAGTATTCTTTTATAGTAGCGACGCACACGGACCGGGCCCATATCCATAACCACATCGTCTTCAATTCCGTCAGCATCGACGGGAAGAAAAAGTTCAGGAACTTCTGGCTCTCCAGCTTCGCCCTCCAGCGGGTGAGCGATCTGGTCTGCTTGGAAAACGGCCTTTCCGTGATCACGCCGGCTCCGTATTCCGAGCAGAAGAAGCGTATGGAGTATGAGAAACGTGAAACGATCCGCGATACCATCTGCCGTGATATTGACCGGACTCTCTCAAGAAAGCCGCAAGATTTTGCTGACTTCACGAGGATGATGGAACTGGTAGGTTATGAAGTGAAGAAGGGAAAGCACCTTGCGGTAAAAGGAAAAGGCCAACAGCGGTTTGTGCGGCTATCATCCCTTGAGGAAGGTTACCGGGAGGCTGACATTCGCGCTTTCATTTCCGGGGAACGACAGCGTCAAAGTAAAGATTCGGTTCCCGGCAGACATCAGAAATCCGTAAATCTCCTGATCGACATCCAGAGCAAAATGCAGGAGAAGGGTGCCGGCTATGCCCGCTGGGCGACGGTTTACAACCTGAAACAGATGTCAAAAACTCTTCTGTTCCTACGGGATCACAAGATCGATAATCTGGAGCAGTTGCAGGCCCTGGCAGCTGAAAAATCAGCAAAACGGGATGAGCTGCTCTCTTCTATCCAGGCCTCCGAGAAGCGGCTGGCAGAGATTGCCACGCTTAAGAAGCACATCATCAATTATTCCAAAACCAGGAGTACCTATGAAGCATACCGGAAGGCCGGATATAGTAAGAAGTTCTTCGAGGCTCATCGCGAAGAGATCACGCTCCATAAAGCAGCGAAGCAGGCTTTTGACGAGCTGGGTGTAAAGAAGATCCCAAAGGTGAAAGAGCTGTCAGAGGAATACGCCGAGATCCTTACCGGGAAGAAGGCGGCCTACGCCGAATACCGGAAGATCCGGGACGAGGCCCAGGAACTTATGATCGCAAAGAAAAACGTGGAGTCCCTGTACGATGCAGAAACGAAAGAGGAACAACAGAGACAGGAAGAAAAGACACACTGAACCATCGGAGTCGGATATCGGTTTTCACCGGTGTCCGGCTCCGGTCTTTTTTTTGTTTTCCGGATATTGTGCCGGAGGCAACCCAAGCGTTTCGTAGAAACGCGCAGCCACACGAAGTGTGATCTCAAAGGGTTTGGGGAACTCCCCAACAAGCCGCAGAAACGAAGATAGCGTTTTCTGCATTGCTTGCCCAGTAGCTGCGGCATCGAAAAAATGGAAAACGCAGAAATATACTGAAATGTCGGCCAAAACCGACAACTTGAAATTGACTTTGTTCGCGATTACATCTATAATATAGACGTCTTTTTATGCCAAAAAACAGGATTCCAAATATGAGGTGCTGTATGGAGTACTTGTCTATCAGACAGACTGCTGAGAAATGGGGTATATCGACAAGAAGGCTTCAGGTCATTTGTCGACAGGGACGCATCCCAGGTGCGTTTATCGTCGGCAATTCCTGGGCGATTCCTGCTGATGCCGTAAAGCCGGTAGATCAGAGAATCAAGAGTGGTAAGTACGTAAAAGTCCGCACGGCAAACATCGAATAAGAGTTGCCTCACGGATTTTTCTATATGCACTATTCCAATTCGTTGCGGAGGATAATATGGCTGCAATTCATGATTTGCTTGCACAAGTCCAGGATGAGGCTTTGCGTGAGAGACTTCAGAAAGAAATAGAGAAGCTGGAGAAAACAAAAAAATTCGGACTTGTGTTTGAAGAACATCTTCCGGAGTGCACTCCTCTTTATGATATTCCTATCCGCAGGGGGGCTAAAGTTGCTTTGAAGACAGGAGCTGTGAGCGACTTTTACGAGGTTCTTGCACTTAAAGATGGCAGAGCCCTTTGTCGTAAACCAGGAGCAGAGGAAGCAACGGAGTTTTCCACTGATGATCTGGTAACTATTGCAGAATTTGGCGATCCTATTTATCCCTATATCAAAATCATCGACACTATCTGTAATGCACCGGATAGCGATCTTTGGCATACATTGATTGAGGCAGATAATTATCATGCATTGCAATTGTTAGAATACCTCTATGCCGGAAAAGTTGATTGCATTTATATAGATCCTCCCTACAATACTGGAGCCAAAGACTGGAAATACAATAACAATTATGTAGATGGTAGTGACAGCTACAGGCATAGCAAATGGCTTTCAATGATGGAAAAGCGATTAAAGCTTGCTAAGAAACTACTTAATCCGTTGGATTCAGTATTGATTGTCACGATAGATGAAAAAGAATATCTACACCTCGGTTGCTTGCTTGAAGAGTTATTTCCCGATGCTAGGATGCAGATGGTTAGCAGTGTAATTAGCTTTAAAGGCTCTGCAAGAAAACAACAGTTTACAAGGCTAGATGAATACATTTTTGTTGTTGAATTTGGGAACGCCGCTGTTCAAAGACTGCCATTATCAGATGAATGGCGTATGAATCCTGAAGACATGAGAGCTACTCACTTAACATGGAAATATTTAATACGAAGTGGTGGCGCTGGATTACGAGAAAGAAGTCCTGGAAATTTTTATCCTATCTTTTTTTATGAAGACGGCCGTTACCACAGCGTAGGAGAACCTTTGCCGGCAAATGCTGATAGGAATACTGTAATTGCTCCAGAAGGGACGTTTGCGGTGTTTCCGATAGATACACAAGGACGAGAGCATTATTGGAATATTAACAAAGACAAGTTTGTTGAATACAAAAAACACGGATACATCAAGTTTGGGAAAAGAAATCAAAATGGTGTACCAATTACCTTCCTTACAAGTGGGGAAATAGCGAAAGTAGAACAAGGTATTTATGAAATTCAAGGATATGCAGAAGACGGATCGATCATCTCAAATAACGAAGTCAGAGATATTATGCCTGGCACGCAATGGCGCATCAAAGCACATGATGCAACAAGACACGGAACAGATTTACTAACGAAGTTTTTGCCAGGCAGGCAGTTCCCCTATCCAAAATCGTTATATGCTGTTCATGATGTGATCAGTTTTTTCGTTGCAAATAAGCGGAATGCTCTAATCATTGATTTTTTTGCCGGTTCGGGTACTACTTTACATGCTGTCAATCTACTTAACAGAGAAGATGGTGGCGAACGTAGATGCATTATTGTGACCAATAATGAGATTGGGGGGACAGAGGAAGAAGAGCTTATCAATAAGGGGGTAAAAAGAGGAAGTAAAGAATGGGAGGCGGCTGGAATTGCTCGTTATGTTACTTGGCCAAGGACCATATGCACTATAAAAGGAGAGGACATAAACGGTAATAAAGTAAGAGGAAATTATCTTACATATTCAGATGAAGAGATTTCTATTGCTGATGGATTTAAAGCAAACGTAGCATATTATAAGCTTGCATTTCTTGATAAAACAGCTGTTGCTCTGGGTATGCAATTTAAGGAAATGCTTCCTCTTCTGTGGATGAAGTCCGGCGCTGTTGGACCTTGCCCTGATATTGGAGCATCCAATCCTGATATGCTAGTTTTACCCAGAAATAAATTTGCAGTGCTCCTTAATGAGAACATGTTCTCAGCTTTTGCAGATAAGTTAAAGGAAGCTCCTGAGATACAGACTGTCTTCCTTGTTACAGATTATGAAGTGAACTACAGGTCAATGGTAAAGGAATTACAGGTTCAGAATACCTATCAGCTTTATCGCGATTATCTGGATAACTTCCGCATCAATCACGGGAGGAACTGATTATGCTGACAGAATTATTTCCCTTCCAAAAACAGGCTGTAAATGATCTTAGAGCTAAAACAGCTTTAGCGCTGAACAATTATCGTTCGGCTCGTGTACCGCAGGTGGTCTCACTTCAGGCTCCTACAGGATCAGGCAAAACTATTATCATGGCATCTTTCATTGAAGATGTCTATTTCGGCTCGGATCAATATGCAGAGCAGCCGGATGCTATCTTTGTCTGGCTTTCGGATTCACCTCAGCTAAACGAACAGTCCAAACAAAAAATTGAAACAAAAGCAGACCGCATCCGTTTCGATCAGTGTGTCGTGATTTCAGATGAGAGTTTTGATCAGGAAACCCTTGATGATGGTCGCATCTATTTCTTGAACACACAAAAGTTGGGCAATGCAGGTAACCTGGGGAAACATTCCGATACCAGACAGTACACGATTTGGGAGACGATTGAAAATACGACCAAAGAAAAATCTGACCGGCTGTATTTTATTATCGATGAAGCGCATCGTGGTATGCAGGGCCGCCAAGCAGGAACTGCTACAACCATCATGCAACGGTTCATCAAGGGCAGTAGCCAGCACAAGCTCTCTCCTGTTCCGGTTGTGATAGGTATGAGTGCAACTGCCGCCAGGTTTAATACGCTTGTTGGGGACACCACATCAACTTTGCAGAAGGTCATCATATCTCCTGCACAGGTTAGGGCATCCGGATTGCTGAAAGACAGAATTGTCATCACTTATCCGGAAGACCCGACAAAGCATGGTGATATGGCTGTGCTACAGGCGGCAACGGATGAATGGATCAGCAAATGCCAGCACTGGTATCAGTATACCTATGAGCAGCACTATACCAATGTAAACCCTGTATTTGTAATTCAGGTGGCAGCTGGATCCGGAAAGAAGATTTCTGACACGGACCTTGATGATGTCATCGCGAAAATTGAAGAACGTATGGGGGATCACTTCAGGGAAAACGAAGTTGTACACACATTTGGTTCTACGGGAACGATCCAGATTAATGGCTTGAATGTTCCCCATGTAGATCCTTCAGAGATAGCAGACAATCGTAAAATCCGTGTGGTTCTGTTCAAGGAAAACCTGTCTACAGGATGGGACTGCCCCAGGGCAGAAACAATGATGTCCTTCCGTCATGCTGAAGACGCCACCTATATTGCACAGCTTCTTGGGCGAATGGTCAGGACACCTCTCCAATGCCATATTATCGTTGATGACTCTCTGAATGACGTTCGGCTCTTCCTGCCTTATTTCAATAAGGGTACAGTGAAAAATGTCATTGATGAACTGCAGAGTGCGGAAGGCGGCGACATTCCCACTGTTATCGAGGGAGAATCTCTGGAAGAACAGGTATATATTCCCTGGACCGTTCATACGCGAAAAAAGAAAGAAGAAACTCCTATTCCCGGTCAGATGGATCTGTTCACTTATTATGGTCAGCAGCAGACAACTCCCATTATGCTTCGAGATGGAGACGGAACTTCCTCCGATAACATTTCTGTTTTGCGGGAAGGAAACAGCCTGCAGCCAACACTTTCTCCTGCTTCAGGCAATGGAAACAATATAGGATTTCAGGCTGATACAACGAAAAAGCACGATGAAATCCCGGTAAGACCAGTAACTCCACAGAAAGAACCGCTGCCGGTTATTCAGACTTATAAAACTGTCGATCAGGTTGAACCTGAAAAGGCGGATACTCAGCTCTATGATCAGATGTCTTTTACATTCGGTCTCGACCGGGAGGAAGTAATCCGATTTATCAACGAGCAGGGCTATCTGAATTATATGGTCCGCTCTGTCCGGATCAACAGCTATCTGAAATCATTGCTGAGCCTTGCTGGATTGCTGACTCAATACATGATTTATCAGAATGCAAATGATGAAGTCAAGAATGAAGTGACGGACCTGATCCACGACTATATTACAAAGCTTCATCAGGATGGGAAATACGAAGACCTTGCGAAAAAGGTGCTGGAATTCAAACTGTCTATTCAGATTTTTGATGTTTTTGGTGAGGCAATCAAGAACTACCATTTGAATGATTTCTTTGCCACATCAGAGTCTGACATCGACCGGCAGTTGAGAGCTGCAGACACCAGACTCGGTGGCTATGGATTCCAAAATGTATATGGAAGGCGGTTCTTTGACCTTGAGAATCCCAACTCCTACAAGATTGATTTCATCCTTTTCGCAGCGGACGATGAATGTATGGCTAAACTGAGTCGATATGCTGAAAGCAAGTTCCATGAACTGAATGACAAATATCGTAAGTATGTCGTTTCCAAAACAGAGAAATGCCGGAAGCAGTACAGTGATATTATCGCAGATGGAGATGTAGTCAGTAAGCATAACTTCACTCTTCCTGAAACCATCAGCGCCAAGGTCGAAAAAGGAGGAGATCCCTATTATGATCATCTGTTTGCACCAGAGAATGGTCCGGCGATGATCAAGCTGAACGGCTGGGAAGCCGGAGTGCTGGAAGAGGAACGGAAGAATCCTGATTTCGTATGCTGGCTTCGGAACCCGCCCAGACAGTCCTGGTCCCTCAGGATACCTTATGAAATCGAGGGAACTACGAAGGAAACCTTCCCGGATTTTATCATTGTCCGAAGAGATAAAGAACTCGGATATGTAATAGATATCCTTGAGCCGCATAATCCGGATTTCAAAGACAACCTAGGGAAGGCAAAAGGATTTGCCATGTATGCGTCTGAAGAAATCCGAATCGGGAGGATCCAGCTTATCCGGACCGCCAAGGATGCGGCAGGAAAGACAAGATACAAACGACTTGATATGGCCAAAGGTTCTGTGAGAAACAAGGTGCTTGCAGCAATCAACACAGATGAACTTGACCACATTTTTGATACTGACGGAGAATTTCAGGATTAACCGGAAATCTCCGGGAACCGAGGACAGGCACTATGAGCACAGCTGATAACAAAGCATTTAATTTTATAGATCTATTTGCAGGCGCCGGAGGGTTGTCCGAGGGCTTTGTTCAGGCTGGTTTCAATCCGGTGGCACATGTGGAGATGAATCCTTTTGCAGCAAAAACCCTGGAAACCAGAAGCGCCTGGTATTATCTGAAATCCATTGGGGCTGAGAGCAAGTACTACGACTATCTTCGGGGCACCATCTCCCGTGACAAACTGCTGGAATCCGTTCCAAAGGAGCAGCTTAGAGCTGTGATATGCGAGACCATGTCGGACAAGTCTCTTCCGGGACTCTTTCGTCAGGTTGACAGAATCATGAAGGAAAAGGGAATCCAGTCTATCGATGTCATTATTGGTGGACCGCCGTGCCAGGCATATTCCTTGGTGGGAAGAGCTCAAAGCAAACATATGGAAACCCCAATGTCAGAGGATCCCAGGAATAATCTGTATAAATTGTACGGACGGTTTCTGAAGAGATATCAGCCCCGGATGTTTGTTTTTGAGAATGTAATGGGAATTGAATCAGCAAATGGTGGCCGGACCTGGAAGAACATTAAGAAGTATCTTAGACGCGTAGGCTATGAGATCGAGTGTCATGAGCAGAATGCCAAACATTTTGGGGTCCTGCAAAACCGGCGGAGAATGATTATCGTTGGGTGGTTGAAAGAAAGCGGCCTGAAGTATCCGAAGTTCGCGGAGGTGAATCCTGAAGCAATCGTCAATGATCTATTGGATGATCTTCCGAAGCTTTATCCTGGCGAGAGTAGTTCTGAATACAGAACCGCTGAAATAAGCGACTATCTAAAGAAAACTGGCATACGAACGACTGAGGATGTTCTTACGCTTCATGCCAGCCGTCCCAACAAAGATCGGGATATTGCGATTTATAAACGTGCCATAGAGCTTTGGAAAGAAGGAAAACGACTTAATTATAATGAACTTCCGGATGAACTGAAGACTCACAAAAACCGAACCTCATTCCTTGACCGGTTTAAGGTAGTTGAAGGCCACGACCCGTATTGCCACACGATGTTGGCACACATATCCAAAGATGGACATTATTTCATTCATCCGGATCCGAATCAGCATCGTTCTATTACCGTAAGAGAAGCGGCCAGAATACAGTCATTTCCGGACAGTTATTTTTTTGAAGGTCCAAGAACTGCACAATTTGTACAGATAGGTAATGCGGTACCGCCGCTCATGGCAAAAGGTATCGCAGAAGGTGTAGCTGCAGAGCTGAAGGGAGAGCAATAAATTGGAAGGGAATCTTCTTCTTGAACAGTATAGTCGATTCAAGAAGCTGTCATTACAGGAATCCCCCTACAAGTGTCTTCTGAATGCGGACATCGAACTGAATCCGCATCAGATAAATGCTTTTGTTGCCGCAATCCATGCACTGAAGACAGGTGGGATCATACTGGCAGATGAGGTCGGCCTTGGAAAAACAATCGAGGCGGCCCTGGTGCTGAACTATGTCCTGGATTCCGGAGCCAAACGAATACTGATTGCACTTCCTGCAACTTTAAGAAAACAATGGGAAATTGAACTGTCAGAGAAATTCGGTCTTAAAGCCACAATTCTCGACAGGCTGACCGTGGAGAAGGATTTTTACTCTACTAAAAACTGGATAGAAAACGCAAAAGAACCTCGCATTATCATCACTTCCTATGACTATTCTTCCAAGCTGATGAAACGATTTCCGCAGGTGAAGTGGGACTTTATCATCATTGATGAAGCCCATAATCTGCGTAATGTTTTTCATGGAACAAAGCGGGCTAAAAGGCTGTATGACCTGTCAAAAGGAATTCCGAAGATTCTTCTGACCGCAACGCCTCTGCAGAACTCTCTCACTGACCTTCATGGATTGGTGTCCTATATTGACCCCAGAATATTTGGCCCGGAAAAGGTGTTCAACCGCCGGTTTGTTGAAGGTCAGGATTATACCGAACTGAAGCAGGAATTATCGCCGGTGCTTTACCGCACGCTCAGAAAAGATGTCGGCAAGTACATGGATTTTAAGAAGCGACAATGTCTGACGGTTGACTTTCATCTTTCTGCGGAAGAGGAAGATTTGTACGAGAAGGTCAATGCTTTCCTGAAGCGGGACACCCTGTATTCAATCCCTGTAAGCAATAAGGGGTTGATTATCCTGGTCATTCGTAAGCTCTTGGCTTCCTCAAGCTTTGCTTTGGTTGAGACATTCGAGATTTTAAAGAGACGACTTGAGAAGCTTTATCAGGGGACCAAGTCTGCCAAGGCGCAGGATGGCTTTGACCTCTTCTGGGAATTCGTTGAAGATGAAATAGATGAATCTGATTTTGAGGAAACAGATGAAGATGATATTGAAGTACAGAAACAACAGATTCAGGATGAGATCAATGCAGTAAAGGACATTATTACTGCAGCATCGCGAATTACTGCCAATGCAAAAATCCTTGCGCTGAAAACCGCGATTGCCACGGCTTTTTCACAGCAAGATTCCAAAGGAATAGCTCAGAAGGTGGTTGTTTTTACGGAATCAAAGCGGACTCAAAAATACATTGCAGAAGAACTCCGGAAAGATGGCTACAGCGAAGAAGACATTCTATTGTTCAATGGTGACTTCGATGATGCCATGACGAAGACCATCTATAATGCATGGCGGGCCAAGAACTTCGGTGGACATGACTATGGCCGCAGTGTGGAGTACAAACATGCTATTGTTGATTATTTCAAAGATCATGCCCGTATTCTGATTGTAACTGATGCCGGATCTGAAGGCCTAAACCTGCAATTCTGCAATACGGTGATCAATTACGATCTGCCCTGGAATCCGCAGAAAATCGAGCAGCGAATCGGCAGATGCCATCGTTACGGGCAAAAACATGATGTCGTGGCTATTAATCTTCTGAACACTGATAATGCGGCGGATAAGCGAGTTTATGAGATCCTTTCACGGAAATTCGAACTGTTTGAGGGCGTATTTGGTGCCTCAGACGTGGCCTTGGGCGTGCTGGAGTCCGGCAGCAGTTTTGAAAAGACCGTTCTTGAGATTTATCAGAAATGCGATTCTGAATCTGAATTCAAGAGTGCTTTTGACAAACTGAACCGGGATTTGAATAACAGACTCAACAAACAGGTCTCACAGCTTCGCACTTTGCTCCTTACGGAGAGTCCTGAGGCTAAAGGCGAAGCCCTCGAAGAAACCCGACGGCAAATAGCACGATATCTGCATGATGTTGAATATTGGAAACAATTTGCTGAGCCTGAAATGGATGGAGGCAGGACATATTACTGGCAAATAGATAATTGGGGGGAAGACAATTTTGGTTCTCACGGGACATTATTTGTAGGAGCGTTCTGTGACAACAACCGTCTCCTCTTCCCGGTGCTTCTACTTTGTGATGAAAATGGAGAGTACATAGATTTTGATGAGACGGATATCGTGCAGGCTTTGGAGCATGCAGACGACGAGGATATAAGATACTTCAAACCCACCGCCGAAGAAACCGAGCGGTTCAGCCATATTTATGACCGCTTGGTTTCCGAAATGCTTGATAAGTACAACAGCTCCGTGAATCCTCTGATGGAATATAATTCTGCTAAAATACAGAACTGGGTTCGCATTCAGCTTGAGCAGCAGGCACTGCAGATCACTGATCTGACCAGAGAAGTTGAGGATATGTTCTTCAAAGAGAGTCTTGCAAGAAACGCGCTTGAGAAAGCTGACATCTTCAAGGAAATTGCGAAGAAAAGGGGACAGCTTGAGAAACTCCAGAAAGCATTACCTCGCAAGACAGAAGCAATTAAAAAGGATGCAGAAAAGGAAATCTCTGATTTCAATGCATCATTGAAGATTACTCCTCTTCTACTGGTAAATATCATATTGAAATTTTAATACCGGAGGGATGTTATGGCTGACAGGTATAAATTTGCCCGTGCCCGGCAGGAAATTATTGATGCGTTGAGGAAGGATCTGCTAGGGCCCCAGTCTGAAGAAGAGATTTTGGACGAAAGCCCCAAGTCTGCGTATATTGTCGGAGTTTTGTCTCCGCAGACACAAGAAGACAGGACGGCGACTGTACTGGGCGACCAAGAAGTCGATACGGATGTTCAGTATGATGACAATGAATATATTTCCGGAGAAGATGATAATGAGCCTGTTTCAGTAACTCACTTTACATTGCCATCTTCCATTGGCATCAGTTTTTATGTAAAAAGCGACCTTCCATCCATATGTGCAGATGTTTCCTGGGGTGATTATATAAAAAGCCGTGAGCCTGTCGAGGATAAAGAAGGAAATGAAAAAGAGAAGACGGTTTATAAGCGGATTCCCATGTCTGATACCGTTTTAATTATCTTCAGCGAAGTTGGACGTTCCAAAGAATATCGGCTGCAGAAAGATGGCAATATTCATCTGCATGTATCCAGAATTCCCCTGAAGCGTGGATATTCACTGGTTACAGTCTATATGGTGAATAAACGGGAGAACCCTGCAGATGAACTGGAGGGGTTAATCTTCCAGCCTGAAATCATGGTGCACTCAGAGAATAATACCCCGGCTTTTTATGCAGAAGATATCTGCCGTGAAGTGCTGAGTGCAGATGAGTTTTACTTTAAGCAAAGACCTGTGATAGGACGTGGTCGTGGCTGTGCGGCAACATGGGGAAAGGTCATTGACGGAAAAACAGACTATGTTAAATCCGATTTTATTCCTCAGTATGAATTTGCCGGTGTAAGCCCTGCCCTGAAAGGTTTTGATCGATATTTTTTCTCAATGCGCTTTATGGCTGTCAGTAAAAAAAAGACAGAGATTATTGATCGGCTGAATGCATTGGCAGATTCTTATGAGAACTGGATTGACTCTGTTCTTGTACAGGATGAGAAAATGAAGGATCACAATTTCCGGGCGGAAGTTGGTGATAATGTTGTCTGCAAGTGTAACGAAGCCCTTGGACGTATCAGGGAAGGGATTCAATTGCTTGTCGAGGACGACACTTCTTTTGATGCGTTCTGTTTCATGAACCGTGCCATGATTTACCAGAATAGTATCAAGAACTATTCAAAGAAATACGGGCAGGGAGTTGACTGCAATTTCAAGGACTTTGTCGATCCCAGAAAACCTGAAAATGATTTCGGGTGGAGACCGTTCCAGATAGCATTTATCCTGATGAACCTGGCTGGAATGGTTGATCCAACTCATGGCGACCGTGAATTAGTCGATCTCTTGTATTTTCCGACCGGCGGCGGCAAAACCGAAGCCTATCTCGGCCTTATGGCGTTTGTAATTGCCAATCGACGGCTTCGGACCTCTGAATCGGATGAATATAACAGAGATGGAGGGGTAACGGCGATCCTTCGGTATACCCTTCGTTTACTTACCACTCAGCAGCGAGACCGCATTACAAAGATGATCGTTGCTGCAGAACTGATTCGCCAGAAGGAATATCCAAAATACGGTAAAGAACCTATCAGCATCGGATTCTGGGTCGGCGGCAGTGTTACCCCCAATAGCTTTGGAGATCTGGTTGAAGCGCCTGAAGATCCTGAAAAAACACAGAAGGCGCGCAGCCAAAAAAACCTGATTTATAAGCAGCTTCTCACCTGCCCATTCTGCGGAAAACCGCTGAAGGGCGAGGAAAACTTCTACATTGATACAGAGAAAAAATCAGTAGAGATATATTGCTCTGATCCGTACTGCGTTTTCTTCAAATACAGGGAGAACCCGATGAAAATACCGGTTTACCTTGTGGATGAGGAAATTTATTCACGATGCCCTACGGTAATACTATCTACTGTAGATAAATTCGCGCGTCTTCCCTGGGATGTAAATACTAATGCCTTGTTTGGAAGAGTTGACCGGCTGTGCAGCCGTGACGGTTATGTAGCTATTGGTTCTGATCATGTAAAGCACAGAAAATCCGGAATGTTGCCCGCTGCTACATTGACTGATATCAAACCTTTCCTTCCGCCGGAATTGATCATCCAGGATGAGCTACACCTTATTACAGGTCCACTAGGAACAGTCTATGGTGCGTATGAAACCATTATTGAGGATATGTGCTCCTATAGTTTAGGCAGCAGAAAGATTCGGCCCAAATACGTTGTTTCTACCGCCACTATCAAAAATGCTCCGGAACAAACAAGATGTTTGTATGGCAGGGAAAGAACGTCTCAGTTCCCGCCAAATGGTTTTGAAATTGGAGATAGTTTCTTTATCCGTGAAATTCCTGTCCCGGATAAGTACCAGGGAGATCTGCCGGAAAATGAGGAAAAGGATCCGTTCCGGAAGTATATTGGTATTTGTGCTGCCGGACAGTCCATGAAAACTGCATTGTTGCGGATTTATGCTATTGTTCTTCAAAAGGCGTATCTGATGTCCTTGGATGAAGAATGGAAAGATGTCATTGATCCATACTATACATTGGTCGGATATTTCAACAGTATCCGGGAACTTGGCGGTGCAGTCCGACTGATACAAGACGATATTGACAAGAGGCTGAACCGCCTCAGGAAAAAATATAACGAGGATAAGCGCAGATATTTACGGCATAATGTGGAGATTACTTCCCGTATGTCTTCTTTTGCCATCCCTGAAAAACTGAATCAACTGGAGACACGTTACGAGGATCGTGCTTGCTTGGATACAGCAATTGCCACAAACATGATTGCTGTAGGTATGGACGTTGATCGTCTGGGATTGATGGTAGTTACCGGCCAACCTAAACAGAACTCAGAATATATTCAGGCAACAAGCCGTATCGGCCGTGCCTTCCCAGGTTTGGTCATTACATTGTATAACCCCTATCGTCCCAGAGATTTGTCACATTATGAGAACTTTACTGGATACCATGCACAGCTGTACCGTTTTGTTGAAGGCACAACGGCTACGCCTTTTTCCGCAAGGGCCAGGGACAGAGTGCTTCATGCATTGGTTATCTCAGCTATCCGCCTGAAGTATCCGGACTTTGCTGAGAACTCCGCAGCAGCGTCAATTTCTGCATTATCCAGCGAACAAATTCAGGAGATCAAGGATCTGATACTGGAAAGACTGAATATTATCAAGCCGGCAGCTCGCCTGGATGCCGAAACTGAGATTGACCAGTTTATTGATTGGTGGAAGGTTCTGGCAGCTCAGCCAAAACCGCTGTTATACAAAGGGCCTCTTTACAGGTCTGCAAACGAGACAAAGAACTATTTGATGAGTTACTACGGACAGTTGGGTGCCAAAGACACAGAAAAGCAAACACTCAGCTCAATGCGTGAAGTTGAAAGCTCAGCAAATATGTTCTATTTCGTGGAGGATTGAGTTATGGCATACGACAATAACAAACTTGGAGAGTTGAGACCCAATCAGATCATTACGACGTTTGGACCGGGAGCCATTGTGGATGCCGTAAAGGACTCCGTAACTGTCCTTGATATCAACTATTGGAAGGAAAAAGGCACAAAGATTATTGACGGACGTCTGGCATCATATCTGGGTGTTGATTGTTTTTACATGCCCCGGACATCTTATAGTGGAGATGTTCCGGTCGTCTCATTTCCCTATATGCACGTGTGCTCAAATTCCAGATGTGGAAGAATCTTTGACATTCGTGAGGATTTTAACTTGGATAAGTATCTGAAGTTTGGTGCTACTTGTCCGGACTGTGGATGGAAGTCATACCCGTCACGTTTTATAACAGTTTGTGAAGACGGCCATATGGATGATTTTCCCTGGAGCTGGTGGGCTCACAGGGGAGATACCAAATGCAAAGGTAAGTTGAGGACCTATTCGACCGGCAACACCTCTACATTGGCAGACATGTGGGTGGAATGCACTGCCTGCGGAGTTAAACGCAGCATGAGCGGAGCTATGCAAAAAGAAAATATAGAGGGCTGCAGCTGCACAGGAAATCATCCGTTCCGTCCGCACAGCAAAAGAATAAAATGCCTGAAACCTGCAATCCCTTCGCAAAGAGGTGCCTCGAATGTATACTTTGCGGTCAGCAGGAGCGCTATTTCCATTCCACCGTGGATTAATCCTCTTTACAATCTGATTGATGAGCATCTCCGCCTGATTGAGTCTTATAAAGAGGACTTTGGCGAAATGGGCGTAAGCAAGGTCTTTGACAAGTACTTTGCCGACAGTTTTACAAGGGAGGAGTTTGATGAAGCTTTAAAAAGACGTCTTGAAAACATCAAGGAGTTTACTGAAATCAAACAGATGGAATATGATGCAATAACACATCATAACGATCCTTTATATGCGTCCAACAAAAAACACTTTAAGGCGGAAGAAGATCCGCTTCCGGCAGCGTTAAAAAAATATTTCAGTCGCGTTGTCAGAATAACAAGGCTTCGGGAAGTTAAAGTCCTGCTAGGATTTACAAGAGTTGATGCATCAGATCCTGATGCAGATGCTGAGGATCAGCCCAATATTGTCATGCTTACAAAAGGAAAGTCCGAGAAATGGCTTCCGGCTGCAGAGATACATGGCGAGGGAGTCTTCATTGAATTCAATCGTGAAACGATAGCTGAATGGATGAAGAGTGCAAGTGTTGACAATATATCTCGACAGTATGAAGAGAGCTACAGGGATTTTTGTGAAAGAAAGAAATGGAAAATTACAAGTCTGCGTAATGCCTTGTATGTACTGATGCATACGTTTTCTCATCTGCTGATTAAACAGATGGCTATGTCTTCCGGGTATTCCTCGGCCGCCATTAGGGAGAGAATCTATTTCGGAGACAGAATGTCAGGAATATTGCTTTATACCGGGAGCGCTGATAAAGAAGGATCTCTTGGTGGTCTTGTTGAATTGGGGAATATCGATAAGCTGATTGTTCTTATGCGAGATGCGTTTCAGGAAGCATTGTTGTGTACCAATGATCCAGAATGTATGAGTAGCCTTCCTGCTGGAGATAATTCCAATGGGGCAGCCTGCCATTCTTGTTGTATGATTTCTGAAACTGCATGTGAGAACGGAAATCGCATGCTCGACAGAGGCCTTGTAGTGCCGATTTCAGGCCGTGAAGAACAGTCTTATTTCAAGGATTTGGTGGTGGATCTATGTCAACTGGAAATCTGATACTTGACATTCTCCTTGGAAAGATTGCGGAGGATGCGGTCAGCGGAAGAAACGATTCCATTTCCGCAATGAAAAAACAGTTCCCCTCTCTTTCTGACACGGAATTAAAAGACTTGCACCGGATGTTTCTGAGTGTGTATGCAGAAGCCAGTCTGGAAAAGACTGCGCTGGTGGCAACGACACCGCCGTCATTTGGTATCAAAGCTAGGTCAACAATGAATACAGTCGCGGATCTGCTCAATCATGCAGAGTCCAGCATTCTGATTACCGGTTATTCTCTTTCGGATTACTTCAGTGATATGGTTGACTGTATTATTCAGAAGAGTCAGAAGGGGGTTTTTGTTAAGTTTTTTGTCAATCAGATTGAGAATCAGTTGCACTTTGATAAGCTTTGCCGATATAAGGGAAAGTTCCTGAAGATTTATAATTATCCACCCTCAACAGACAAAATGTCTGCATTACATGCCAAGGTAGTATGTGTCGACCAGGAAAGAACTCTTATCACATCGGCAAACCTCTCCTATCATGGGCAGGAAGGCAATATCGAGCTTGGGACGCTGATTGAATCCAGGAAGATTGCAAAGCAGGTTGAAGAATTGTTTACAAAGCTTCTGTTTAACAAGGTATTTGTAGAAATATAGATTTGATATTTTCAGGGGCTAATGTATCAAGAGACAAAGATTATTACGATGTCAAAAGTATTCAAAAATGATAGAGAAGGCGAAGGATGGTTATCTGATCATCGGAAATTCGATGGGGATAGTCGATTGAAGGAAAAATTGGTGTTCCGACGAGGTTCAAAGATGAGGTGTATCTACTGCGGGGGAACTGCCGATACACGGGAGCACTGTCCTTCTAAAATGCTTGTTTCAGACTTGGGAGATATAAATCTTCCGGTTCTCCCGGCGTGTTTCTCTTGTAATAACGGGTTTTCTGAGGATGAACTCTTTGCAAAATCATATTTAGATTATATAAAGATATGGCAATTCGGTCATGCACTGCCGGAAAATGCTGATTTAAAAACTAATATTGAAAAAGAGGCTCTTTCTCAGTCAAAGAGATTCATAGAGACAAATGGTTCCGATCAAAATGAAAGAGTAAAACGAATTCTTATAAAACTCGCAATAGGACATGCTACTTATGAGCTAAGCGAAGACTTATCTTTTGGCAGTGGATGGACGGTTTCAGCTGTTCAGTATCTCACTAAAAGCATGGTTGATAAAGAAGATTGGAACTTGTTACAAAAACCCGTGGAAGTCAGCGAAGAGTCATTTCCTGAAATTGGTTCCAGACAGTATACAGATATTATGATTGTCGAAGGGTATCGTTCGGTGCCTAACGTCCAAAATCATATTTTTTTGATTTGGCAAGATATTAAGGAAGGCGTTTATAGTTATATTGCATATAGTACTGGCTTCAAGGAAATCGTGGTTAAAATTGTCATAGGAGACGTTTTCTTTGCTCAGATATCATTTGAGAGGAACTAGATGATGAATCCGGAAAAAAAGGAACTCAAAGTATCGTTCGATATCCATACCATCGATAATCTTGGTGTAAAATTGTACTCTACGATTCCGCCTATGATTGCAGAACTGGTTTCAAATGCTTGGGATGCGGATGCTAAAAATGTATGGCTGTATTTTTCTGACGGTGAAAAAACCATCAAAATCGTCGATGACGGAAGAGGTATGTCTTTTGATGAATTAAATGATCAATTTCTACGCGTTGGGCGGAACAGGCGGGTGGACCTGAATACAGACATCACAGAATCTGGCAGAAAGATTCTTGGAAAAAAGGGTCTTGGAAAATTATCCATGTTTGGTATCGGAAAAAGGATTACTGTCACTACTGTTAAAGATAGTCTTAAAAATTCGTTCGTCATGGATTATGACCTGATAAAACAATGTGACCATAATGAGTATAAACCAGAAATACTAACTTATATGCAACCAGTAGATGAACCAAACGGGACATCAATACTCATAGAGCAAATAAAAAAGAGGTCTCCTTTCGATGCAGGAAAGATTCGAAGCTCGTTGTTATCCAGATTTCGTATTTTCTCTGAGGGCTTTGTTGTACATATAAATGATTGTCCTGAATATGATATATGTAGCAGTGAACTTGAACCTCATCAATATCAGTTCAAATGGAGTTTTCCGGCAGATTTTGTGGATCAATTACAGAGAACAAATGATGGACAGTTGTTATTATCTTTTGCCATAAGCAAAGGAATAACAGGAGCAATTTATACAACGGAGACGCCATTAAACTTGGATCGCAGAGGTATAGTACTGTTTTCCAGAAACAAATTGGTTCAGGAGAATACCCCATTTAATAATCGTGCAAATGATAACTTCTTTCAGTATATGACGGGAAGTTTTGATGTTGATTTTGTAGACGCAGATAATGATGTAGATAATTGCTCTACAGACAGGAAGTCACTGGCATGGGACAACTATGACAGTGACGAATTAGAGGAACTCCGAGGCTTATTGGAAAGAATCGTTTCTATTACTCAGGCACTGTGGAGAAAAGAGAGAAAAGACTTAAAAACAAAGCGAATTAAGGAGAAAGGTCGTGACATTGAAGACTGGTTGCAACAATTAACTTCCTTGGAACGGCCATTGGCGAAAAAACTTGTTGATGCAATTCTGGACAATGATGACATAGATGAATTAACCGCAACAGAGTATGTTAGCAGCATTCAGGCAATGTATAGCTTTGAGGGATTCAGACAATTTGCAGCTAAGCTTGATGGAATGGATCAGCTTGGTTCTGAAGAAGCCATTAAGCTATTAACTGACTGGGAAGAAATTGAGGCCAAAGAATATGCAAAGATATCCCAAGGAAGAATTTCTACAATAGAGCAATTTGAAAAATATGTTCGCGAGAATGCTTCTGAAAGAGACGTGATTCAAAAGTTTCTGGAGGAGTTTCCGTGGCTACTGGACCCTAAGATGTCTAAGTTTGAGAGAGAAGTCACATTTACAAAGCTGTTAAAACAAACTTTCAATGATAACTATCTTCCGGAAAGCAATCGGAGAATAGACTTTCTATGTACTGACAGCAATGGGACAATTCATGTTATTGAGCTAAAAAGACCAAATATCAAATTGACAACCAAAGAAATCCAGCAAATTGCCGAGTACGTAGAATTCTTGCGGAAACAGTATCCGCAATCCATAAGTGTTATCAAAGGCTTTCTGATCTCTGACAACATGACATTTGAGAATGGTGCACAGACCATCATAAGAGGCCTTGAAAATGAAGGAATTTATGTTAAGTCTTATTCTGATCTGCTTGCACAAGCAAGAAGATACAACCAGAAATTATACGAGACATATTCTGAAATACTTGAACGTAAAAAGACACAAGAAACATGAGATGTGAGTTCTGACCGGATCCGTATGGGTAATAGAATATGGATGTTCATGATAAAAAAACCAGAAGCTATAACATGTCGCGAATCCGGGGAAAGGATACCAAACCGGAAGAATTGGTCAGGAAGTACTTGTTCTCCAAAGGATTCCGGTACAGAAAAAATGTTGCAACGCTTCCAGGAAAGCCAGATATAGTTCTTCCTAAATACAAAACCTGTATTTTCGTAAACGGCTGTTTTTGGCATGGACATGAAGGATGCAAATATTTTGTGTGGCCGAAAAATAATGCGGAATTCTGGAAACAGAAAATAACTGTAAATATTGAAAGAGACAAGAAGACATACGAAAAGCTGATGGAGAATGGCTGGAAAGTCATAATTGTATGGGAATGCGAACTTAAGAAGGAATCAAGGCACAGCACCTTTGAGCATCTAATATGCGATATCAAAGGATAAGGATATTTAGGACAGGAAGGCCCTTTATGAAAATAGAGATGGGTGAATCCCTTTTTTATTCATGGCTCCGACATGTGAAAGAATGTCAGATTGTACAAACCAATTGGACAACATCTCAGAAATGGATTTTGTTACATGAGGAAGAGCTGCAGAAAATTATGACAGAAACTGAAGCTTTCTTCCTGCAGAAATATCAGTACAAGATATAAAAGCAGACTTCATCTTTGTCACAGCTACTCCAGCAGGCAGAATGTGATGCTATAGGAGTTGAATACAGAGATGGTAAAAACAAGGTATATGCTGTAGACGTTGCATTTCATGGTTCCGGAGTGAATTATGGAGATAAAAACTCCACTATCATGAAGATTACCGCGAAATGTCTGAGAACGGCCATGTGCATATATGGATATCTTGATACAAGGGACGCAGAGATTATTTTTGCAAGTCCCAAGATAAACCACAGTATCCTTGAAGGACTCATGCCATGCATCGATGATGTGCAAATGTTATTGGATCAATATGGCTTCGATTTCAAAGTCAGAGTCATCGCAAATGGTGATTTTAAAAAGATGGTTCTTGATCCAATTCTTATTGTGAGTGATGGCGTGGCAGATACCAATGAGTTGTTTATTCGCAGCTATAAAATGATTCAGATGTTTGAGGGAAAAGAAAAGAAGGAACCAATTCCGGCATTACTTCAAACAGAGGATACATATGGCGAGTTAAAGGTAGGAAAACTGGCCCAGATTATCATGAGAGGTATATTAGAAAGCGGAAAAGTCTCAGAAGACGAAGTTAAAGCGCTTCAGGAAAAAGAATACAGTAAAAGAATTCTGAATCAGAGCCGTCCTGTTCTTGTAAAAGTCGGTGGTGAATATGATCCGGTAAGATACTACAAAGAGCCTGTCAGGCTATTTGGGTCAGATTATTTGATCTGTTCACAATGGGCTGAGAGCGAAGTTAAAAATGATCGTCCGTATTTATTGAAATGGATTAGTGAACATCAATAATCAATTGGAAAGAAGTGCAGGTGTAATGAATATGGATTATCAGGATGTTTTAATGAGTGAATATGGTGGCAAGATTGTTACTTCTGATTTGGGTGAACTGGCCTCAGAAAATGTAGAATTCGAATGGGATGGCTCGTTTGATGAAGACGCCGGCGTGTCTTCCGGAGAAGGGCATATTAATCTTGATTATAGAAATTATCTCTCCGAAGATGAGGAATCTTTTAACGAAGATGACGAATCGGAAGAAGAATATGATGAAAGAAACAACTGGAGCCTTCAAACAGGAGTATCGTTTGTCATCAATGAAGACGGAAAAATAGACAGTATTGAAATCACTGCAGATGTAAGTTGTTTTGGAGATTCCGGACTTGGAGACTGTGATCCGGAAGAAGAATGGACGCAGGATGATCTGATTATGGCAAGGGAGTTTTTTGACTCCATTACGCAATGAAAGCATGAAAATAGCAACAATTATCTTCCGGCTGCGTGCTCCTTGGGTGCACAGTTTGAAGGAAAAGAGAATGATCGTAAAGAGTCTGGTGGCAAAACTGCAGAACAGGTTTCATCTATCTGCAGCAGAAATCGATGATCAAGATACCCACCAGATAATCGTTATCGGCATAGCGGCTATTGTTCCTCACACCGCGATGGCAGATAGTCTTATGGATCAGATATCACTGTTTGTGGAAGAAAACTGCGAGGCTGAAATTCTGGATGAGGAAAGGGAAATCAGATAAGCGAAAGGAAGGTGATCCAATGCGTATCCTGATGTTGGGAAACAGCTTCACATTTTATAACGATATGCCCTCCACGCTTGCTGAACTCACCGGTGCGGAGGTTATTCATCATACACGCGGCGGAGCCAGGCTGGCTGAACAATTGAATCCAGAAACTCAGATGGGCGCCAAGACACAAGAAGCTCTTGAAAAAGAATCTTGGGATTACGTGGTTCTGCAGGAAATGAGTAATGGCCCGATTATTTACAGAGAATCCTTTATGAACAGTGTCGCTTCTCTTTGTGAAAGAATAAAATATGCTGGCGCAATTCCGATTTTGTACGCAACTTGGGCTTATCAGAAGGATTGTGACAAGCTCGATGAAATGGGACTGGCCTATGACATCATGGCTGCTCAGCTTTCCGAAGCATATCATGAAGCGGCAGACCGCAATGATGCTCTGATTGCGGAAGTCGGACAACGTTTTTACGAACAGGCTGAAAAGAAAGACTTATACGCTGAAGATGGTCAGCATCCGAATGAAGCCGGATCCAGACTGGCGGCTGAAACTATCGCAGCGGTGATTGCTGCTGACCAAGAAAAGAAAAAGACGGAAGCAGTCCGATTAGAAATTTCAGAGAAGGTCGGGGACAATGATACTCGCCTCCGGATCTTGTACATGTACCAGCTGCTCTTGAAGTATACCGACGAGGAGCACCCTCTCACCACCAATGAGATTCGGGCGTTGATGGAGAAAGAACATGGTATTACTATGCATCGGACTACGGTCTCCAGCGATGTGGAGCTGCTGACATATGCCGGCTACCCCATCCAGGTGAAACGCTCCCGCGCCAACAAGTACTTTTTGGAGGAAGGAAAGTTTGAATTGGCAGAGCTGAAAATCCTGATCGATGCCGTTGAATCCTCCAAGTTTATTACAGAGAAAAAAAGCGAAGCTCTGGTGGAAAAGCTGATTTCTCTTACCAGTGACAGCAACGCATCCAGTCTTACGCGTCATCTCTATCCTTCCGGTCGAGTTAAATCCGGCAATGAGAAGGGCTACTATATCGTAGACGCAATTAACCAGGCTATCAACAGCGGGAAACGTATTTCCTTCCTGTATACGGACTATAACGGAAAGAAGCAACAGATTCTCCGGAATAATGGGAAACCTTATACTGTCAGTCCTTATGCTTTGGTCTGGAATGGGGACTATTACTATCTTGTTGGTTGGTATCACGAGAAGGATCGAATGAACACATTCCGTGTTGACCGGATCCTGACACAGCCTAAGGTTCTCCAGGAAGCGGCTCAACCAGAGCCGGAGAATTTTGATATCGGTATATATACGAAGGAAGTCTTCCGTATGTATGATACGGAGGAACCGCAGCAGGTCACCCTCTTCTGTGATAACAGCGTTATGAAGGGCGTGATTGACAAGTTCGGAACAGATATCAAGGTCCAGGTCCGGGATGAAGATCATTTCTCGACTAAGGTAATGGTCTGTGCTTCGCCGACGTTTTATAGTTGGGTGTTCCAGTGGGGAGGCAAGATCAGAATTGCGGCGCCGAAGGATGTTGTTAAGGGCTATCAGGATTTGATAAGAAAGGCGCTGGAGTAATACGGGAGCAACGTGCACAAAAGACAAATTCATTGAGATAACATTTTTAAGGTGTCGGCAAAAGTCGACACCTTTTTCGATTTTCAAAATTTCATCTTGCGACCAGAACATATGTTTGCTATGATTGAGCCACATCGGAAGCAAGCTGCTTCCTATTGAGAAAACAGACTCGGAGGTGATGAAATCCATGCGGCGCAAAGATCCAGAACTGATGCAGCGGATCAGTGACTACATTGGTGATTATTACAGACAGAACCATTCCACACCAACTACCAGGGAGATCTCTTCTGCC
>Ga0256405_10004539_pt1 | contig 25819 bp, 25 predicted proteins | sample RumenRJG_02DNA_FD_189096 | JGI IMG/M metagenome (GOLD analysis project Ga0256405, IMG submission 189096) | Bovine rumen microbial communities from Lethbridge, Alberta, Canada - RJG_02 | ecosystem: Host-associated > Mammals > Digestive system > Stomach > Rumen | place: Canada: Alberta... | reverse complement strand
TTCAACTTCGACCAGGACGAGATGATGCGTGCCATCATTAACAACAATAACAAAGAACTCAATGCCGTCCGACGAGCCTTCGAGGCCCTACAATTGGCGGCGTAAATCACTTGCGAAACTTAAATAATATTGTCCATTCTAAAAATAGAACTAAAATCAGCCGGATTCCGTCGCAAACGCAATTCGTGGTACCGACTTTCGAATGATTTGATTCAAACATTGAATCTCCAGAAGTCGTCTTGGGGAAATCAGTATTATGTTAATTTGGGGATAGATTATTATGATGGTTCATTAGTGTATCCAAAAGAGTATCCTTTCCCTCCGGAATATAAGTTCGGCCTTCGTTTTCGAGCAGATGATATCTTAAAGGATATCGAGTGTTCTGTTCTCGATTTTGAACACGAACGCACTGAAACGGAAAGTGAGACAGAAGAATGGATCCGTAGTATTGTCCGGGGTTGTATAAGGTATTTTGACAGAATCGATTCGCTTTCGAAGTTAAAACAAGAAGTGCAGAATGATAAAGAGTTCTATTCTTATTGTTTTATGAGTATACCGATGAGGAAACGCCTCAACTTATAGATGCGAGTAAAATGATTTCGAGTGGTCATAGTTTTAGGATTATGACCACTCTTTTAGTATAGGGCTTCATTAGTGTCCGGTAAAAAAACATTTGCCTACGATGTCAATGGGAACCTGACCGCTTCAGGCGACGTCTGGACTGTGACGTACAACCTGCTGAACCTGCCGGCAAGTGCCGTCAAAAACGCCGGGACGAAGATAGCAGCCTATGTTAGTCCATGCGTAGATGTAGCAGTTGATACTGTGGCCGTTGACACATTTACATATTTTAAGTGCTTCGAATCGTTTGGACATAAAAAGGAGCCCACCGATGGAACAGATGCAGTATACAAGAGAGTGTTCTAGTCGAGGATTCCGTTCAAAACTCATACTACCGCTTCTATTTCAGAACGAATAATACTAATAACAAGGCCCGGGATAACCGGACCTCTGTTTTCACGGTATATGGACTCCATATCGAATGGCAGGACTATTTCGCCCGCATAAAGACCTGGACGGGGCAGCCGGTGAGGTCGAAGTGCTCGCGGAGTTTGTTTTCCAGGAAGCGCTTGTACGGGTCTTTGACGTACTGCGGCAGGTTGCAGAAGAAGGCAAAGGCCGGGAAGGCGGTAGGCAATTGGGTAATGTACTTGATCTTGACGTATTTGCCCTTCCAGGCCGGCGGAGGATAGTTCTCGATTTCGGGCAGCATGGCCTCGTTGAGGCGGGCCGTGGGAATCTTCACGGAATAGTTGTTCCAGACATGGGCCACGGCGTCCAGCACATCCATGATGCGCTGTTTCTTGGTGACGGAGGTAAAGATGACGGGCACGTCGTCGAAGGGCGCGAGGCGGCTGCGGAGCGATTTCTCATAATCGCGCAACGTATTGCTGTCCTTGACGAAGAGATCCCATTTGTTCACCACCACCACGCAGGCTTTGCGGTTGCGCTGGATCAGGTTGAAAATGCTCATGTCCTGGGCTTCCATGCCGGAGGTGGCGTCGATCATCAGCACACACACGTCGGCATGCTCGATGGCGCGGATGGAACGCATCACCGAGTAGAACTCCAGGTCTTCGCTTACCTTGGATTTCTTGCGCATGCCGGCGGTATCCACCAGCATGAATTCGTGCCCGAACTTGTTATAATAAGTGGATACGGCATCGCGCGTGGTGCCCGCCACCGGGGTGACGATGTTGCGGTCTTCTCCCAGCAGGGCGTTGGTCAGGGACGATTTGCCCACGTTCGGCTTGCCCACGATGGCAATGTGCGGCAGGTCGGTACGATCATCCTCGGCGGGCGCTTCCTCCTTCGGAAGCTGGCGCACCACCTCGTCCAGCAGGTCGCCGGTGCCGCTGCCGTTGGCCGCCGAGATGCTCCACACCTCGCCCAGGCCCAGCGAGTAGAACTGGTACGAATCGTACAGTTTTTCGCCGGAATCCACTTTGTTCACCACCAGCAGGACGGGCTTGCGCGAACGGCGCAGCAGGTCGGCGATTTCGGCGTCGTAATCGGTGACGCCCGTGGCGGCCTCGACCAGGAAGAGCACCAGGTCGGACTCTTCGATGGCAATGCTCACCTGTTTGCGGATTTCGCTCTCGAACACATCGTCGGAGTTGGTGGTCCATCCGCCGGTGTCCACTACCGAGAATTCGTTTCCGCACCATTCGCATTTGCCGTAGTGGCGGTCGCGGGTGACGCCCGCCGTCTCATCGACGATGGCTTGCCGCATGCCTACAAGGCGGTTGAACAGGGTGGATTTCCCCACATTGGGGCGACCCACGATCGCTACCAGACTCATATTATCGTAATTTTTCGGTTTCGTAGAAACTGCAGCCGGCGCAGGCTTCGCTTACCTCACCGCCGCAGGCTGTCTTGGACGGACGTTTCCGCCCGTGGATGGCTTCTTCCTCCTCGTGCATGCATTTGATGCCGAGCCGGCGCATGTCCGGGTTCTTGCTCACCTCCGTCTCCGGGAACCGGCCCCGGACGATGATGCCGATGCACATTCCCAGAATGCACAGCAGCAACAGCAGGACGGCGGCAAGCAGGGTTTTCATGCGCGTTTAGAAAATGAATTCCGAGCTGATGGGCTCGTAGTTGTACACTTTCTTGATGATGCGGGCGAAGGTGGAGGCCATGGACACGACGCGAATCTTGGAAGTGTCCTTCGAAGGATCGGTCGTGAGCGGAATGGTATCGGTCACGAAGACTTCCTTCAGGGAGGAGCGGTTGATGTTGTCGTAGGCGTGTCCGGAGAAAACGGCGTGCGTAGCACAGGCGCGGACGCTGGCGGCGCCCTTCTCCATCAGCACGTCGGCGGCCTTGCAAAGCGTACCTGCGGTATCGATCATATCGTCCACGATGACCACGTTCTTGCCTTCCACCTCACCGATGGCGGTGATGTTGGCCACGACGTTGGCGCGCTCGCGGGATTTGTGGCAGACGATGACCGGGCAGGCCAGGTCTTTGGCATAGGCGTTGGCGCGCTTGGCACCGCCCATGTCGGGGGCAGCGATGGCCAGGTTGTCAATGTGGAGGGATTTCAGGTAAGGAATGAAGACCTTGCTGGCATAGACATGATCCACCGGGATGTCGAAGAAGCCTTGGATCTGGTCGGCGTGCAGGTCACATGTCATCACCCGGTCCACGCCGGCGGCTTTCAACAGGTTGGCCACCAGTTTGGCACCAATTGAGACACGGGGTTTGTCTTTGCGGTCCTGGCGGGCCCAGCCGAAATAGGGGATGACGGCAATGACCTTGTGAGCCGATGCGCGTTTGGCGGCATCGATCATCAGCAGCAGTTCCATCAGGTTGTCGGTGGGCGGAAAGGTGGATTGGATGAGGAAGCAGGTGGCTCCCCGTACACTTTCGGTATAGGCCGGCTGGAATTCACCGTCGCTGAAAGCGGTGACTTCCGACAGTCCGAGGTGAATGGCTCCTTCTTCCGCACCGCGGATAGCATTAAGCTCATCAATGACCTTGCCCGCAAAGTCCCGTGAGGCCCTGCAAGCGAAAACTTCCATTCTGTGCTCCATAAACATTAAAGATTTGCAAGTACGTTTTCGATATATGATAAAATGTCTTCCTTTCCGGCGCCGGTCTGAGCAGAGCTGACAAACATCGGCGGCAATTCCTCCCACTCCTCCAGCAGGATCTGCCGGTCTTTCTCCACCTGGGCGGCCAGCACGTTGGGACCCTGCTTGTCTCCTTTGGTGAAAATGATGGCGAACGGCACCCCGTTTTCTCCCAGGTCGCGGATAAAATCCAGGTCGATTTTGCCGATATCGTGCCGCGAATCCACCAGCACGAACAGCAGGACCAGTTCGGGCGAGGCGAGGATATACTCCCGGATGATGCGGGCCAGTTCGGCGCGGGCCGATTGGGACAGCTTCGCGAAACCGTATCCGGGCAGGTCTACCAGGTACCAGCGGTCGTTGATGAGAAAGTGGTTGATGAGTTGGGTTTTGCCGGGGGTGGCCGATGTTTTGGCCAGTTTGCGGTTGCCCGTAAGCATGTTGATGAGCGAAGATTTCCCCACGTTCGAGCGGCCGATAAAGGCGAACTCGGGCAGTTTCCGACCCGGTTTTCCGGAAATCCGGGTGGAACTTCCGGCGAACGTTGCAGACGATATTTTCATGTCGCTCCCTTACAGTTGGCTAATCGCGATGCAAATATAGTAAAAAAATGTTATATTTGTGGGTATGGAAGAAAGGAATTTCATAGACCTCTTTTCCTTGCAGGAACTGATTCGCGGAGGGGTGGAAGACGCCCTTCCCGGGAAGGTGTGGGTCCGGGCTGAAATATCCGAGATCAAGGTCAAATCCAACGGTCACTGTTACCTGGAATTGTCGCAGGAGAGCGGGGAGGGCCTGGCTGCCCGCGTGAATGCCGTGATCTGGCGTTCGCGGTATGCCTATATCGGCCGTTATTTCGAAGCGGCGACCGGCAGCCCCCTTTCCAAAGGGCAGGAAGTCCTGCTGCGGGTGCAGGTGACCTATCATCCCGTCTGGGGGCTTACCCTGACGGTGGATGAGGTGGAGGCCGCGTTTACGGTGGGCGAGCGGGAACTGCAGCGCCGCCGTACCCTGGAACGCCTGGCGGAAGAAGGGCTGATGGACCTGCAGGCACGGCTCCGGTTGAATGAACTGCCCTATTCGCTGGCGGTGGTATCGGCCGAAGATGCCGCGGGTTACGGTGATTTCCGCCGGCATCTGCTGGAAAACCCCTACGGCTTCGCCTATCGGATAGACCTGTATCCGGCCGCCATGCAGGGAGCCGCCGCCCCGCAGTCCATCGCGGGGGCGCTCTCCGCCATCGACGGGGTGCGTCCGGCCTACGATGCCGTCCTCATCCTGCGCGGCGGCGGCTCGGAACTGGACCTGTCCTGCTTTGACGATTATTCCCTGGCCGTGGCCATTGCCCGCTGCAGCGTGCCGGTCTTTACGGCCATCGGACACGACAAGGACGTACACGTGGCGGACCGGGTGGCGTTTGCGTCCGTCAAGACCCCTACTGCCCTGGCCGACCTGTTCCTGGATGCGACGGCGGCCGAAGACCATCGGCTGGAAACCTATGGACATCGCCTGAAACTGGCGTTCCGAAGCCGCCTGGACGCCCTGGAGGCGCAGGTGGACAAATTGGAACTGCGGCTGAAAGCGGGCGATCCGCGCAACATCCTGCGCCGGGGTTATTCCCTGGTCCTGGACGAAAAGGGCGTCCGCATCCATTCCGCCTCCGGCCGGCGGAAAGGCGATCACATCCGCGTCCGTTTCGCCGACGGGACGCTGGAAACCGAAGTTACGGAGGTACGACATGAAGAAATTTGATTACCCCGCCGCCGTGGCGGAACTGGAACGCATCGCGGATCAAGTGGAAGATCCCCAAACCTCGTTTGACGACATCCGGGGCCTGGTAGAGCGTTCCCAAAAACTGGTGGACGGATGCCGGAAATACCTGCGGACCGTCCGCGAAACCTTGGAAGAAGATGCGAAAGATTTATGACGAAGACCCCTGGCTGCTTCCCTACAAGGAAGCCATTGATGCCCGACACCGGGCCATTCTGGCCGTGCGGGACCGGTACGCGCCGGACGGACGGCTGAGCGAGGCGTTCAACAACCACTTGTATTTCGGCCTGCACCATGAACCGGACGGGACGTGGGTGTTCCGTGAATGGGCGCCGAATGCCGTCCGCATCCACCTGATCGGGGATTGCAACAACTGGAAGCGGACAAAGGCCTATGAATTGTCGCCCCTGGGCGGCGGTACGTGGGAACTGCGCCTGGACGGGATGTTCCTGAGCCATGGCGAACTGTATAAACTCTTCATCGAATGGCCGGGCGGCGGCGGTGAGCGCCTGCCGTCGTACGCCACGCGATGCGTCCAGGATCCGGTTACCAAGGTGTTCTGCGCCCAGGTCTGGGATCCGGAGCAGGCTTATGTCTGGAAGTATCCCCGCCCGGCCCGCCGGCCCCATCCGCTCATCTACGAGTGCCACATCGGCATGGCGTCGGAGGAGGGGAAGGTGGCCAGTTTCGACGAGTTCCGCCGCAATGTGCTGCCCCGGGTGGCCGCCCTGGGCTATGACGTCATCCAGATCATGGCCCTGCAGGAGCATCCGTATTACGGCTCCTTCGGCTACCAGGTGTCCAATTTCTTTGCCTTGAGTTCGCGTTTCGGCACGCCCGAGGAGTTCAAGGCCCTGGTGGACGAGGCGCACCGGCGCCATATCGCCGTGGTGATGGATATCGTCCATTCCCACAGCGTGGACAACGAGGCCGAGGGCCTGAGCTGTTTCGACGGGCGCGAGGACCTGTATTTCTACAAGGGTCCCCAGGGCCGGCATCCCGCCTGGGGCTCCCGCTGCTTCGACTACGGCAAGGACGAGACCCGGTACTTCCTCCTGTCCAACTGCAAGTACTGGATGACGGAATACAACCTGGACGGCTTCCGCTTCGACGGCGTGACCAGCATGCTCTACTGGGACCACGGGCTGGGACGCGATTTCAACGGTTACGACAATTATTTCAACGAGGGCGTGGATACCAACGCCCTGGTCTATCTGGCCCTGGCCAACCTCCTGGTCCGGGAGATCCATCCGGGGGCCATCACCATCGCCGAGGACGTGAGCGGCATGCCCGGTCTGGCCGCGCCCTTCATCAAGGGAGGCATCGGTTTCGGCTTCCGCATGGCCATGGGCATCGCCGACCATTGGATCAAATGGATCAAGGAGAAAACGGACGAGCAGTGGAGCATGGGCGAGATCTGGCACGAACTCACCAACAAGCGTGCCGATGAAAAGACCATCAGCTATGCCGAGTGCCACGACCAGGCGCTCGTGGGCGATAAAACCATCATTTTCAGGCTGATGGACAAGGAAATGTACACGGCGATGAACATCGGCTCGGAGAACCTGACGGTAGATCGCGGCATGGCCCTGCACAAGATGATCCGCCTGGTGACCCTGGCCACCAGCGGAGGCGGCTACCTCACCTTCATGGGCAACGAGTTCGGCCATCCCGAATGGATCGATTTTCCGCGGGAGGGGAACCAGTGGTCTTTCCATTATGCCCGCCGCCAATGGTCGCTGGAAGACAACGATTCCCTTCGTTACGGACAATTGCGGAATTTCGATGAAGACATGGTGCATTTGTTTAAAAAACAGGCGCTTTTGGACGATTCTCCCCAATTGATCAAAGCCGACGAGGGAGATCATGTTTTGATTTTCCGAAGGAAAAATTGTATTTTTGCATTCAATTTTCATCCCGTCGAATCCTACACCGGTTACGGAGTAGCGGTTCCGGATGGTTTGTATATATCGGTCCTGGATTCGGACGACAGCCGTTACGGCGGCTTCGGACGGCTTCAGCGCGGGGAGATTCACTGGACGCAGGATGGCCAGCTGAAAGTGTACCTGCCCGCCCGTACCGCTTTGGTATTGATGAAAAAAGTCGATTGACATGGCATATTTGAAGTTCAACAAGGCCGAACTGGTGAATCTGTCTTATTCGCTCAAGCGGGAAATCATTTCCGCGAACAAGACGGGGGCGATTTGCAACACGTCCATCGTTACCTGTAATACGCGCCGCTATCACGGTCTCCTGTCCGTTCCGGTGGATGCGTTCGGGGGAGCGTTGCACCTGTTGCTGTCGTCGCTGGACGAGAGTCTGGTGCTGGGCGGAAAGCGGTTCAATCTTGGCATTCATTGCTATGGGGACATCTATGAACCCCGCGGCCACAAATACATCGTGGATTTCTACCTGGATCCCATCCCCCGTATCGTGTACCGGGTGGGAGAGATTTTATTGCAGAAGACGATCCTGCTTACCCCTGATCACGACCAGGTCCTCCTGCGCTACGAATTGCTGGAGGCCCCGGCCCCGGTGGTGCTGGAACTGAAGCCTTTCCTGGCCTTCCGCAACCTGCATGCCCTGACGCAGGAGAACGCAGATGCCCGGACCGAGGCCGATGAATGCGACGGGGGCGTGTCTTTCTGCCTGTATCCGGGCTTCCCGGACCTGCACCTGCAGGTGAGCGATTCGTCGGCAGCCTTCCACAGCAGTCCCTGCTGGTACAAGGGCATTACCTATTCGGACGAATACCGCCGCGGCTTCGACTGCAAAGAGGACCTCTTCGTCCCCGGCTCGTTCGAGGCACGGCTGAAACCGGGAGAATCGCTGGTTTTCTCCGCCTCGGTGGACGAGATGAAGCATACCCAGCTGAAGCGCCGTTTCTCGGCCTATCAGGCCAAAATGCAGGATGTGGAAAGCTATCACGACCAGCTGGTGCGCTGGGCCGACCTGCTGATACGCGAACGCCATGGCCGCAAGCAGATTACCGCCGGCTTCTCCTGGATGACGACAGGCCTCCTGCGCGAGACCTTGTACACCCTGCCCGGCCTGACCCTCTATGCCCGCGATGACAAGGCCGCCTTCGAAGAAATCCTAGACAACCTGATTGAGGATGAACAGGAACGCCTCTTCCACCGGACTACCCAGGTGGAGGCCCCGCTGCGCCTGGCCGACTGCCTGCAGCAGTACATCGAATGCGGCGCCGACCCCCGCAAGGTCTGGAAGAAATATGGCGCCACCATGATGCGGGTGGTGGAAAGCTATGGACCCGGCCGTCGCAAAGAAGTGGCCCTTCATCCCAACGGCCTGGTCTGGGCCCAGATGGATCACGTGGCCCTGTCCTGGATGAATGCCTATATCAACGGGGAACCGGTTACCGAGCGTGCCGGTTACCAGGTGGAAACCAATTCCTTCTGGTACAATTCCCTGTGTTTCGCCATAGACATGGAAACCCGGTACGGTCCGAAGGACAGCGAATTCGTGAAACGCTGGACGCCGGTGCGCGACAAAGCCCGCGTAAGTTTCATGGAGGTGTTCTGGGACCCGCAACAGAAACTGCTGGCCGACTACGTAGATGATTACGGACGTCACATGGACATCCGTCCCAATATGCTCTATGCCCTCCGGATGCGGTATTCCCCGGTGGACGAAGAACTCGCCCCCCTCATTCTGAAGGTGGTGGACAATGAACTGGTAACCCGTCGCGGCATCCGCACCCTGTCCCCGCGCGACGTGCGGTACAAAGGGGTTTACGAAGGCACGCAGATCGAACGCGACCTGGCTTATCACCAGGGATGTACGCGTCCGTCGCTGCTGGGCGTCTATGTCGATGTCTGTTTCAAGGTGCGCGGCGCGGCCTTCCTGAACAAGGCCGAGTGGCTGGTGAAGGGCTTTGCCGAAGATCTTTCCAAACACGGCGTGGGCGCCTTCTCGGAGCTCTACGACGGAGATCCGCCGCACGAGCCGCACGGCGCCATCTGCTCGGCGACCACCATTGCCGCCCTGCTCACCGTGGAACTGCGCATCAAACGCTATAAGGAGGAAATGAAATGAGAGTGCTGATGTTTGGTTGGGAGTTCCCTCCGCATATCGCCGGAGGACTCGGGACGGCCTGCTACGGTATCGTCAAAGGCTTGGCATACAACGGGGTGGAGACCCTGTTTGTGATGCCGTCGGCCTCGGGTGACGAAGATACCGAAGTGGCCACCATCATTAATGCGAGCGACGTGCCGGTGGATACGGTTTCCACCTCGGTCGAGGATTTCCTGGACAAGGTTAAATTCATCCATATCGGCACCAATATGCTCCCGTATATCAATCCGGAGGAGTTCAGTTCCATCGTGGAGGAGGAACGCCGCCGGCAGGTGAAGGATTTCCGCATCCAGTACGGTCAGAAATACAAATTTTCCGGGAAATACGGGGCCAACCTGCTGGAAGAAGTGGCCCGTTACGCGATGGTGGGCGGGACCATCGCCATGGAACGCCGGGATGAATTCGACATCATCCATGCCCACGACTGGCTGACCTACATGGCCGGCATCGCGGCGAAGGAACTTACCGGCAAGCCCCTGGTGGTCCACGTCCATGCCACGTCTTACGACCGCGGGGACGAGAACCACATCGACACCCGCGTGCTGGATATCGAGACCCGCGGCATGCTGGCGGCGGATAAGGTCGTGACCGTGAGCGACCTCACGCGGGGGATCGTGATCAACAAGTACGGGATCGATCCCGCCAAGGTGGTCACCGTTCACAATGCGGTGGATTTCAGCGGCCGGGAGAACCTGCAGGTGGAACGCGGCATCCGCGACAAGGTGGTTACCTTCCTGGGCCGCATCACCTTCCAGAAGGGCCCCGAGTATTTTATCGAGGCGGCGGCGAAGGTGCTCAAACGCACCAGCGGCGTCCGCTTTGTCATGGCCGGCAGCGGCGATATGATGAACCGCTGCATCCGCCATGTCGCCCGCCTGGGCATATCGGACCGCTTCCACTTCACGGGATTCCTCCGCGGAACGGATGTGCAGAAGATGTTCGCCCTTTCGGATGTATACGTGATGCCTTCTGTCTCGGAGCCGTTCGGGATCTCTCCGCTGGAAGCCATGCGGACGGGCGTCCCGTCGGTGATTTCGCGCCAGAGCGGTGCGGCCGAAGTGCTGAAATATGCCTTTAAGGTGGATTTCTGGGATGTCGATGCCATGGCGGACCAGATTTACGCCCTTCTCCAATACCCCGCCTTGGCAAAGTTCGCCGCCAAGCAGGGCTTCGATGAGGTGAATACCCTCAAATGGAACGCCGCAACGGCGAAATTGAAGAAAGTGTATGAAAGTGTACTAAAACAATAGCATATGAAAAAGTCGGTCTGTCTATATTTCCAGGTCCACCAGCCCACGCGGCTGCGCCTGTACAGGTTTTTCGATATCGGCAAGGATTCCCACTACTATGACGATTTTGCCGACCGGACCATCCTCAAGCGGGTGGCACAGAAGTGCTATCTGCCGATGAACCAGTTGCTGCTGGATGTCATCAAGCAGCAGAAAGGGGCATTCAAGGTGGCTTTTTCGCTCTCCGGCAGCGTGCTGGAGCAGTTTGAGCGCTATGCCCCCGAAGTGATTGATTCGTTCCGCGCCCTGGCTGATACCGGCTGCGTGGAATTCCTGGCCGAGACCTATTACCACTCCCTGGCCTCGCTGGCTTCGGAGGCGGAATTCAGCCACCAGGTGCTCAAACACAAGGCCTTGGTGGAGCAGCTTTTCGGCCAGACGCCGAAAACGTTCCGGAACACCGAGCTCATCTATTCCGACAGCATCGGCAAGCAGGTTTATCAGCTGGGCTTCAAGACGATGCTTACCGAGGGCGCCCGCCACATCATGGGCTGGAAGAGCCCGGACTATGTATATTCCTGCGCCGAGCAGCCGAAGCTGAAACTCCTCCTGCGGAACTACTCGCTTAGCGACGACATTGCTTTCCGTTTCTCGGACAAGGGTTGGAAAGACTGGCCCCTGACGGCCGAGAAATACCTTTCCTGGCTGAAACAGTCCGAAGGGGAAATCATCAACCTCTTCATGGATTACGAGACCTTCGGGGAGCACCAGGCTGCCTCCAGCGGCATTTTCGACTTTATGCGTTATCTGCCGGAGGCCATCACGCAGGATGGTACCTTCGAGTTTGTCACGCCTTCCCAGGCGGCCCGCAAACACAAGGCCGTGGCCCCCATTGAAGTGCCGCAGACCATCTCCTGGGCCGACGAAGAGCGCGACGTAACGGCCTGGCTGGGCAATGAACTCCAGCAGGACGCCTTCAACAAACTCTACGCCCAGACGGAGAAACTCTCTATCCTGAACAATCCGACCCTCTGGGAGGACTTCGGGCATTTGCAGGAGAGCGACCATTTCTACTACATGTGCACGAAATTCTTCTCGGACGGGGAGGTGCACAAGTATTTCAATCCGTACGATACGCCCTACGAGGCCTTTATCAATTATATGAACGTATTGAGTGACTTTATTATCCGGGTGAATGACGCCCTGACGGTCTCTGCGCCGGAGGTCGCCGCGCCCGCGAAAAAGAAGACGGTCACGAGAACGAAAAAAAAGTAAAACGAAAAAAACGAATGAGTTACGAAAGAATTGCCGTTAACCAGCCCTCCTGGCAGAGCGTGATGGTCACCCGTCACCTCCCGGCCGAAATCAATGGTCTGGAGCGCCTCTCCAAGAATCTGTGGTGGTGCTGGAATGAGGATGCAAAAGCGTTGTTTAAACTGATAGATGAGGATGTCTGGCACCGGAGCGGACACAATCCGATGGACGTGCTGGATACCGTCAGCCTGAAACATTTCAAGGCCCTTGCACAGGATAAAGAGTTCCTGAAAGCCTACAACAAGGTGATGCAGGAATTCGACAATTATATGGCGCTGAAGGCGGACCGGAAGGATCCTTCCATTGCGTATTTCTGCATGGAATATGGCCTGGACGCTTCCTTGCGGATCTATTCCGGCGGCCTGGGTATCCTGGCCGGCGACTACCTCAAGGAAACCAGCGACATGAATGTAAACCTGGTGGCGGTGGGCCTTCTGTACCGTTTCGGCTACTTTACGCAGGTTTTGTCCTCCCACGGCGACCAGGTGGCCCGGGACGATGCCCAGGACTTCCTGAAGATTCCGGCCGAGCCGGTGCTGGACGCGTCCGGCAACTGGGTCACGACCACGGTGACCTTCCCCGGCCGTACCCTGACCGCCCGTATCTGGAAAGTGGCGGTGGGCCGTACGGACCTGTACCTGTTGGATGCCGATTATGAAGCCAACAGCGCCGAAGACCGCCAGGTTACCTGGCACCTGTACGGCGGCGACTGGGAGAACCGCCTGAAGCAGGAAATCCTGCTGGGCATCGGCGGTATCCGTGCCCTGCGCGCCCTGGGCCTCAACCCGACCATCTATCACTGCAACGAGGGTCACGCCGCCTTCATCGGCCTGGAACGCCTGCGTGAATACATGCAGAACGACCACCTGGACTTTGAGGAAGCCCTGGAGGTGGTGCGCGGATCGTCCCTCTTTACCACGCATACGCCGGTGCCCGCCGGACACGATGCGTTCGAAGAGAACATGATGCGCCGGTATTTCGGCCATTATCCGCAGCGGTTCGGCATTGACTGGGAGCGCATGATGAGCCTGGGCCGCCTGAATCCCCGCGATCCGGAAGAACGCTTCTCCATGAGCAAGCTGGCCGCCAACATTTCGCAGAACGTCAACGGCGTGTCCATGCTGCACGGACAGGTGTCCCGCGACATCTTCTCCAGCCTCTATCCGGGTTATCTGCCCGAGGAGCTATATATAAGCTATGTGACCAACGGCGTGCATTATCCCACGTGGACGGCCAAGGAATGGAAAGCCATCCATGCCAAGGTCTTCGGGGAGGAATTCAAGACGCACCATTACGACAAAAATTGTTTCGAAGGCATTTACAAGGTGGGCGATGAAGAGATCTGGAACGTCCGCAAACAGTTGAAGCGGCATCTCATCGAAGTCATCAACGAGAAGCTGTCCGATCCTTCCCTGGGCAACCACTACTCGCCGAAGGAGATTGTGACCATTCACGATACGCTGCGGGACGATGTGCTCACCATCGGTTTCGCCCGCCGGTTCGCGACCTACAAACGGGCGACCCTGCTGTTCAGCGATCTGGACCGCCTGGATGCCATCGTGAACGATCCCAAGCGTCCGGTGCAGTTCATCTTTGCGGGCAAGGCCCACCCGGCCGATGGCGCGGGACAGGACCTGATCCGCCAGATTATTGCCATTTCCAAGCAGGAACGCTTCATCGGAAAGATCGTGTTCGTGCCCGGATACGATATCTGGGTGGCCAAGCGCCTGGTGCAGGGCGTGGATGTGTGGCTGAACAATCCCACGCGTCCGCAGGAAGCCTCCGGAACGTCCGGCGAAAAGGCTGCGATGAACGGCGTGATGCATTTCTCCGTCCTGGACGGCTGGTGGGTGGAAGGCTACAAGGAAGGTGCCGGCTGGGCGCTTCCGCAGGAGACCATGTACAATGACAACAACTACCAGAATGAACTGGACGCCGCTACGGAATACGCCATTATCGAGAACGAAATCGCCCCGGCTTATTACGATATCGATCCGGTCACGGGACGCTCGTCCAAGTGGATCGGATACATCCGCAACACCATTGCGCAGGTGGCCTGCAACTTTACCACCAACCGCATGCTGACGGATTATCTGAACCAGTATTACGACCCGCAGGCGGCCCGAACGGCCGAACTCTGCGCCGACGATTTTGCCCAGGCCAGGAAGATCGCGGCCTGGAAGAAGCACATGCGTGCCGAATGGTGGAATGTTCAGGTGGTGTCCTATACCCAGCCCGATGCTTCTTACAGCCTCTCTCCGACCAATAGCCTGGAGTCTGAGGTGGTGTTGCGGATCGGGGACCTGGATCCGAACGAAATCGGTGTGGAGATTCTCTTTACGACAACCGGGAAAGACGGCCGTCAGCATATTCGCGAAGTGGCTGAGTACGAGGTGGTTGAATGCAACGCCGGCGTAGCCCGTTACCGGGCGTCCATCCTGCCGGAGCGCACGGGTATGTACCAGGTGGCAACGCGTATGTACGCCAAGAACCCGCTGCTGCCGCACCGCCAGGATTTCGAGCTGGTTCGTTGGCTGTAAGAGAACGATGATTGTTGCAACCGGTTTTTTCGACGGGGTCCATCTGGGACACCGTCAGGTGATCCGGCAGCTTGTCGAAACGGCTGCGGCCCGGGGGGATGAGAGCATGGTGCTCACCTTCTGGCCGCATCCGCGTACCGTCCTGCAGGATGATGCGCGCAGTCTCCGCCTGCTTTCTACCCTTGCCGAAAAGAAGGCGCTTTTGACGGAATTGGGCGTGGACCATGTGGAGGTCCTGCCCTTTTCGCGGGAGTTTAGCCGCTGGACGGCGCGGGAGTATCTGGAGGAGGTGGTCATCGGCCGGTATGGCGGCCGCGCCATCCTGCTGGGCTACGACAACCGGTTCGGTTCCGACGGGCTCGCCCCGGAAGAAATCGCCCGCCTGGCCGCATCCCTTGGCCTGGATGTGATCCGCCCCGATTGCATCGCCTCCCGCCGGAGCCTGGCGCCGGACACGGCGATCAGCTCCACGCGTATCCGGAAGGAACTGGAAGAGGGACGGGTGGAAGAGGCGGCCGCGATGCTGGGCTATCCCTACCGCCTGCACGGCGTGGTGGTGGCCGGAAACCGGCTGGGCCGCACCATCGGTTTCCCCACTGCCAATATGCAACTTTACGAGCCGCTGAAACTGGTTCCCGCCAACGGGGTTTACCAGGTGAAAGTGGAGACGCTGGGCCAGACCTATACCGGCATGTGCAACATTGGTGTTCGCCCTACCGTGGGGGCCGGAAACGCCCGTACCATTGAAACGCATATCCTTGATTTTAACGAAGATATATACGGTCTTGACATTACCATCTCCTTCTTGCGGAAGGTGCGGGACGAACGTCGTTTCGATTCCCTGGACGATTTGCGCGCGCAGTTGGAGAGAGATCGTGCATTTTGTTTTCAATAATTTTTTATTTATCTTTGCACAACAGGGTTCTGCACATTTGGGCAGGACTCCTTTTTAATTGTTTGTGCTTTAGTTTTAGTAGCAAATGGCAGACATTCATTATATGACCCAGGACGGTCTTGAGAAGCTCAAGAAGGACCTGGCGGACGCCTTGGCCAAGCGCCCCGAGATCTCGGCGGCGATTGCCGAAGCGCGCGAAAAGGGCGACCTCTCCGAGAACGCCGAATACGATGCGGCCCGCGAAGCGCAGGGGCTGCTGGAAATCAAGATAGCCAACCTGAAGAACCTTATCGCCAATGCCAAAATCATCGATGAGTCGCAGCTCAGTACCGAGAAGATTCAGCTGATGAACAAGGTGAAGATCCGCAACCTGGCGAACAAGGCCGTGATGGAGTTCACCATTGTCGGAGAGACCGAGGCGGATTTCGCCCACGGCAAGCTGGCGGCCACGACCCCCATCGGCCGGGCCCTCATGGGCCATTCGAAAGGCGAAGTGGTTGAGGCTCAGGTCCCTTCGGGTGTGATGAAATTTGAAATCCTGGACATTACCCTGTAAGATGGCAACGATTTTTACCCGGATCGCAAACGGTGAGATTCCTTCGTACAAGGTGGCGGAGGATGCGGATTTCTATGCTTTTCTGGATATCAATCCCCTGGCAAAGGGCCATACCCTCGTGATTCCCAAACACGTGGAGGACGACTATATCTTCCACCTGGACGAGCAGACCTACGCCGGCCTTTGGGCCTTTGCCCGCAAGGTTGCGGTGGCTTTGAAAGCGGCTGTTCCCTGCCAGCGGGTGGGGGTTTGCGTGCTGGGCATGGAAGTCCCGCACACCCACATCCACCTGGTTCCGCTCCAGTCCGAGAAGGATCTGAATTTTGCCAATCCCCGTGCCGTCGTAACGCCCGAAGAAAACGCCCGTATCGCGGCATCCATCCTCAAAGAATATGAGAATCTGTAATGCTTTTGCGGCCGTGCTGGCCGCTGCGCTGGTGCTGGCATCCTGCTCGAACAAGGCGGTGGTGCGCGGTACCGTGGACGGTCTCTCCGAAGGTGAGGTCGTTGTCAAACTCCTGGATTTCAACAAGTTTAAAGTTCTTGACACGCTCAAGACGGGCAAGGACGGCAGCTTCTCCTACCGGGTCGATGTGAAACCGGGAGATCCGGATTTCGTGTACCTGTTCCGGGGCGAGACCGCGCTGGCGGGCTTGTTGCTGCAATGCGGCGACCGGGTGAACGTACAGTGCGATACCCTGGGAAACTATTCGGTTGAGGGATCGGAGGAAAGCGCGCTCCTGTGCCGGGTAGATACCGATTTCGCCTCCTTCCTGAAGGACTTCGAGGCATCGGAGAATCCGAAGGAACTCACCCGGAAATACATCGCCTTTTATCGGAACAGCGTCCGTTACATCCTGGAACATTCGCACTCGCTGACCGTGATTCCGGTGCTGTACCGCGAGGTGAATCCGAACCTGCCGATTTTCGGTCAGGGAACGGATGCCATCCACTTCATGAACATGCGGGACTCCCTGCTGACCGTTTATCCCGATTCCCGCTATGTGAAGGCCTTGGAAAAGGAAGCTGCCCGTCGGGAAAACCAGCTTTCCATGACCTATCGCATCATGAATGCCGAGACGCTGGGCTATCCGGACCTGGAATTGCCCGACCAGCATGGCAAGAAAGTGAAGCTGAGCGAAGTGGATTCCAAGGTGGTGATGCTCTATTTCTGGACGGCTGCCGATGCAACCCACAAGATGCAGAATCTGGATGTGCTGAAGCCCGTATATCAGGAGTTCCACAACAAGGGTTTTGAAATCTTTGCCGTGTCGCTGGATACCGACAAGGCCGTCTGGGCCCGTGCCGTGGAGAACCAGAAACTGCCGTGGATCAATGTCTGCGATGGTTTGGGCCTGGGTTCGCCCTCTATCCGGATGTACAATGTACAGCAGGTGCCTTCCGCCTTCTTCCTGGTGGACGGTGAACTGAAAGTACGCGCCTGGAAGAACGAGTCCACCCTGCGCAGTGCGGTTTCCGATTTGTTGAAATAAGGATTAGAACAGTTTCTTGCGGCTCACGGTCGCAATGAAATCTTTCAGATAGGACGGTTCGAAGTACGCGATGTCTTCGAACCGTTTCTCGTTCCAGGCCTTGCAGGCGGGGACGAGCATTGAGCCGGCCTTGGGCCAGGCTTCGGCGAAATGGGCGTTGGGATGGGTCAGGACAGGTGCGCACTTGACGGCACCGTCGCCCACAAAGAGGACGGGACCCTCGTCCAGAATCTCCGCAAAACTATTGGCTTCAATGACTTGCGGGCGCGTTTCGGATTGCGCGACGCCATCGGCCGAAAAGACGGCGGTATAGACCTCCATGCGGCGGGCATCCACCATGGGCACGATGTGGCGGCAGCCTTCCGGCAGCAGCCCCTCTTCGATCGCCTGGCGGCAAAGGGTCTCCAGGGTGCCCACGCTCAGCAGGGGAATGCCGGCGCCGAAGCAGAGTCCCTTGGCCGTGGAAACGCCCACGCGCAGGCCCGTGTAAGAACCCGGGCCGCGTCCTACGCAAACGGCGCTGCAGTCTTTAACCTTGAGTCCGCGCTCGTCCAGCAGGGCTTTGACAAAGGGGGCGGTGAGGGCGGCATGCTCGCGGGTGCCGGAACTCTCCCGGCTGGCCACGATGCGGCCGTCTTCGGCCAGGGCGGCCGAACAGAGCGAGGTGGAGGTTTCAATAAACAGGATCCGGACCATGGCTTGTTACGGGAGGAGCAGTTTCTTGAAGAAGGGGAAGACCTGGCAGGTGAGGTCTTTGAGCCCGGTATAGAGGAAGGAACCGTCCAGGACGGCCGGTTTTACCAGATGGACCTTCAGGTTCAAGGCATGGAAGAGGACGATGAGCACGCCCACGATGATGGCCGTCTTGATGAGGGCGAACACCAGGCCCAGCAGCTTGTCCAGCCAGCCCAGCATGGCCAGTTTGAGCACTCTTTCAAAGAGGTTGCCCAGCAGGGAAAGCAGGAAAATGACCAAGGCGAGAACAATGATGAACGCGATGACGTCCATGTAGGTGGGGGAGATGTCGAAATATTTTAATAGCCAAATGCTTAAGGGCTCCGAGAAGTTCCAGGAGAACCAAATTCCCACCACCAGGGCCACCAGGCCCATGGCTTGTCTGACAAATCCTTTTTGCAAGCCCAGGACCAGAGCCGGGACAAAGCAAACAATCAGGAGTAGATCTACTGCGTTCATTTGCGAATCAAGTGTAAAATATGTATCTTTGTTGATTCAAAGACAGTGCAAAATTATACAAAATTTATGACATTCAACGAATATAAGGGGCTGGATCTGGTTGCGACCGGAAACGAGATGCTGGAAATGTGGCGTCGGGAAGATGCTTTCCGCGCATCGATGCGTTTGCGTGAAGGGGCCCCGAAGTTCATTTTCTTCGAAGGTCCGCCGTCGGCCAATGGCAAACCGGGCATCCACCATGTGATGGCCCGTTCCATCAAGGATGCCATCTGCCGCTACAAGACGCAGACCGGTTTCCAGGTGGCCCGCCGGGCCGGCTGGGATACCCACGGATTGCCCGTTGAACTGGGTGTAGAGAAGAAACTGGGCATTACGAAAGCCGACATCGGCACCAAGATATCTGTCGAAGAATACAACGCCACCTGCCGCAAGGAGGTGATGAAATATACCGCCGAATGGGTGAACATGACCGAGCGGGTGGGTTACTGGGTGGATATGGACGATCCGTACATCACCTATGACAACCGCTACATCGAGACCTTGTGGTATCTGCTGAAGAAGATTTACGACAAGGGGCTGCTCTACAAGGGCTACACCATCCAGCCGTATTCGCCTACCGACGGCACGGGTCTCAGTTCGCACGAACTGAACCAGCCCGGCTGTTACCGGGATGTGACCGATACCACGGCCACCGTTCAGTTCGAGATCATCAAGGACGGCGTCAGCCAGCCTTTGTTCGATGTGGAAGCCCTGCCGGTCTTCTTCCTGGCCTGGACCACCACGCCGTGGACCCTGCCTTCCAATACGGCCCTCTGCGTGGGACCGAACATCGAATATGTCCGGGTCCGCAGCCAGCATCCCTATACGGGTGCCGAGGCCATTTATGTGGTGGCCAAAGACTTGGTAGAGAGCATCTTCGACCCCAAACGCAATCCCGGAACCGTGCTGGAGGGAAGTTTCCTGGGCAAGGAACTCGCCGGCATCCGCTATCATCAGCTGATTCCCTGGTTCAAGCCGGTGGAAGGAGAGGCCTTCCGGGTAATTCTGGGCGACTATGTGACCACGGAGGATGGTACGGGTATCGTACACATCGCCCCGACTTTCGGTGCGGACGATAAACGGGTGGCTGCTGCCGCCGGTATCCCCGGCATCATGCCGGTCGATAAGGACGGCAACCCGCAGGCACAGGTGGACCGCCAGGGCCGCTTCTACCGCCTGGAAGACCTGGATCCGGACTATGTGTCCCGCTTCGTGGATCCGTCATACAAGGAATTCGCCGGCCGTTATGTCAAGAGCGGCTTCCTGAAATATTTCGAAGGCAAGGAGGAAGAAACTTCGCTGGACGTGGACCTGTGCCTGATGATGAAGGCCGACGGCCGTCTGTTCAAGATGCAGAAGCACGTTCACAGCTATCCGCACAGCTGGCGCACGGATATGCCGGTCCTGTATTATCCGCTGGACTCCTGGTTCATCAAGGCGACGGCGGTCAAGGACCAGATGGTGGCCCTGAACAAGACCATTGCCTGGAAGCCGGAATCCACCGGAACCGGCCGTTTCGGACAGTGGCTGGAAAACATCCAGGACTGGAACCTGAGCCGCAGCCGTTTCTGGGGTACGCCGCTTCCGATCTGGCGCACCGAAGACGGCCGCGAAGAGGTCTGCATCGGCTCGGCCGCTGAACTGTACGCGGAAATCGACAAGGCGGTGGCTGCTGGAGTCATGCCGTCCAACCCGTTGAAAGACAGTGGGTTCGATCCGGCCGACCTGTCCCTCGAGAACTACAACCGGATAGACCTTCACCGTCCGTTTATGGATCAGGTTTACCTGGTTTCTCCCAGCGGGAAGAAGATGACCCGCGAATCCGACCTGATTGACGTTTGGTTCGATTCGGGTGCCATGCCGTATGCCCAGGAGGGCCTGCGGAACCTCGGCAAGGAGAACTTCGGCGCTACGGCCGACTTCATCGCGGAGGGCGTGGATCAGACACGCGGCTGGTTCTATACCCTGCACGCCATCCATACCATGATTTCGGGTACCCCGGCCTTCAAGCGCGTCATTTCCAATGGCCTGGTGCTGGACAAGAACGGCAACAAGATGTCCAAGCGACTGGGGAATGCGGTGGATCCGTTCGACCAGCTGGACAAATACGGGGCCGATGCCCTGCGTTGGTACATGCTGACCAACGCCCAGCCGTGGGACAACCTGAAGTTTGACGAATCGGGTGTGGACGAAGTGCGCCGCAAATTCTTCGGCACCCTCTTCAATACGTACAAACTATTCGCCCAGTATGCCAATGTGGACGGATTCGATCCGGCCGCTCCCGCCGTTCCGGTGGCGCAGCGTCCCGAAATCGACCGCTGGGCGCTTTCCAAACTGAATACGCTCGTGTCCCAGGTGCTCGCCGCCTATGAGGATTACGATATCACCACGGCCGGCCGGCTGATCCAGGACTTTGTGTGCGACGAGGTGAGCAACTGGTATGTCCGCCTGAACCGCAAGCGCTACTGGGGTGGCGAGAAAGGGGCCGACAAGGATGCCGCCTACCAGACCCTTCACGAGATTCTGGTGAAAGTGGCCATCCTGGGAGCTCCCATCGCGCCGTTCTACATGGACCGCCTGTACCGCGACCTGACCGGGTCCGCCACGTCGGTTCATTTCGTGCTGATGCCGAAGGTGGCCGCGGAGCAGATCGATGCCGATCTGGAGGAGAGCATGGCGCTGGCCCAGAAGGCCTGCTCGCTGGTGCACTCGCTGCGCAAACTCCATCACCTGAACGTCCGCCAGCCGCTTTCCAAGGTGGTGGTTCCGGTCATCTCCGAGAAGGTCCGCTCCCAGCTGGGCCGTTTCTCCGACCTGGTCCTGGGCGAGGTGAACGTGAAGGAACTGGAATTCATTGCCGACACCACCGGTATCCTCACCCTGAAGATCAAACCGAACTTCAAGACGCTTGGAAAGGTCTATGGCAAACGGATGAAAGAGATTGCCGCAGCCTTCGCCGGATTGGACCAGGCGACGATTTCCGTCATCCAGCGCTCCGACCTGGCCGGCACCGACTATACCCTTGCCCTCCCGGAGGGCGACGTAGTCCTGCATCCGGACGATTATGAAATCAGCTCGGAAGACATGCAGGGCTGGGCAGTGGCGACGGAAGGTTCGCTGACGGTTGCACTGGACCTGGTGGTAACCGATGAGCTGCGTTGCGAGGGTGTGGCCCGCGAACTCGTGAACCGGATCCAGAACCTCCGCAAGGAGAGCGGTTTCGATATCACCGACCGGGTGGATGTGGTCCTTTGCCCCGGTTGTGCGGATGCCGACCTGGAGACCGCCGTGGCCTCTTTCAAGGAATATATTTGCGCCCAAACCCTGGCGCGCTCGCTTTCGATCGGCCCGGCCGACGGCGGCGTTCCGGTGGAATGGGAAAATGGAAACATGATAATCAAAGTAACCCGCTAAACGTTATTCGTTATGGCAGAAGACAATAAACCTATTGAGAAGACCCGTTACAGTGACGAGGAACTCGCCGAATTCAAAACCATCATCCAGGGAATGCTGGAAAAAGCACGTGCCGAGTATGACACGCTTCGCCAGGTGGTGATGCACAATGGCAGCAACGACATCGAGGATACCACGCCGTCCTTCAAGACGGTCGAGGACGATGGCGCCTACCAGCTTTCCAAGGAAGAAGCCAGCCAGCTGGCGCAGCGTCAGTACAAGTTCATCCAAAATCTGGAGGCGGCGCTGGTGCGGATCGAGAACAAGACCTATGGCATCTGCCGGGTAACGGGTAAACTCATCCCCAAGGAGCGGTTGCGCCTGGTTCCCCATGCCACCCTTACCGTAGAGGCGAAGGAGATGTTGGCCAAGACGGGTGGCAAATGATGAAAATCGGCAAGGGGAAGAAGCTGCTCCTGCTGGGCATTCTGCTCGTAGTGATAGACCAGGTCATCAAGGTCCTGGTCAAGGTAAATCTGCCCATCGGCGGAGGTTTCCATGTTATCGGAAACTGGTTCCGCATCCTCTTTATTGAAAACGAAGGGATGGCTTTCGGCATGAAATTCGGCGGCGCAGTAGGGAAATTCCTCCTGTCGTTCTTCCGGGTCTGCCTCTTCGGCTTCCTCTGCTGGTGGATTACCCAACTGGCCCGTCGCGGTACGCCCAAGGGCGATGAAGCCGCCAAGCCGGTTCCCACCGGCGTTCTGGTGGGGCTTACCCTCATCACGGCCGGCGCGCTGGGCAACATCCTGGACAGTTTGTTCTACGGCCAGCTTTTTACCGCTTCGGGTCCCGATACCCTGGCTACCTTTGGCGGGAGTTACGCGCCCCTGATGTTCGGCAAGGTAGTGGACATGTTCTATTTCCCGCTCATTGATACCACCTGGCCCTCCTGGCTGCCCTGGATTGGCGGCACGCCCCTGCGCTTCTTCGAGCCGGTATTTAATTTCGCCGACAGTTGCGTTACCGTCGGCGCCTTCTACTTGATTCTCTTCCACTGGCGTTTTTTTGCCAAAGAAGAATAAATCACTATCTTTGCACCCATTAAAACGGAGAGTTGGCAGAGTGGTCTAATGCGGCGGTCTTGAAAACCGTTGAGCTTTGCGGCTCCGGGGGTTCGAATCCCTCACTCTCCGCAAAGTGGCAGCAAAAAACCGCGTCAAGCTTGCTTGAACGCGGTTTTTTGTTGACGCTTTGCTACGCCCCGCCGCAGGCGGGGAGGGATGTCGCCGAAGGCGAAATCCCTAAAAATAAGGCTTCAGGGCCTGATTTTTCTATTTGTATACGAAAATGTTATTGTCGTTTTAGGAAGCAGTTTTGTCTTTAATCCAAAATTAATTACCTTTGCGAGGTATGGACTTGGACAAGGTTAAATATTGGACGGAGTTATCCGACTATGACTTTGATACGGCCGATTGGAGTAAGAAAAAGGAAGAACCTGCACCATACTCACACAACCTTATGATGCTTTATCCGAGGACCGCTGTAAGGAATTGATGCATAAAACAAAAGAACTTCAGCAATGGGTAAAAACGATGTTATAGATGTAGTCCGCAGATACAAGGACAAGGTGGTCTCATTAATGGGGCCTGCCACGGTGTATCTGTATGGCTCGTATAGCAAAGGAACTGCCCGCGAAGACAGTGATATCGATGTTGCTGTGGTTGTTCCTGAAGTTAATGGCGATTTTCTAAAGGAATCAGCCAAATTATGGCGTATTACGTGGGATGTAGATACGCTGATTGAACCCGTCTTGATTGACGCCCGGTATCCTTCTCCGCTATACGAAGACATTCTTTCAACTGGAGTTGAAGTCTGACTTGACAGAGGGATCCGTTCCGGTACAGGGACATCCGGTACACTCTTGGATCGGAGGTGAAGAGGCTCAGGTAGTGGAAATTGTGCGTACAGAGGATGTTGATGCTGGCTTCGGATGCCTTGACCGGGGTATAGAAGTCTTCACCCCTGCGCTCCCATGTGATCTTGATGGGCGACACTCCGGAGAAGGTCATCTCTTCCGATGGCCCGGTATAGCCCCGCTGGGCGATGTCACACCGCCAAGTGATGCCCTGGTATTTGGAGCGCATCTCTGCGTAGTATTTGAGTCCGAACACTGCCATCGTACATTCCTTTTGCGGGTGTAAAGGTAGAGGACAGAGCAAGCTCCCAAGTGAGACATTGTCGCAGTCTTAGAAATTTCGTAAATTTGTCAGTTAGATAAATCGTAATTTATGGAAATCTGTCAGTTCAACCCTGCACAGATTGATGAAGTCGCCCGGATGGCGGCTTCCGTTATAAATTTGATTTTCAAGTGACATACTTGATTCTCATATTGGTCGGCTTGTTAGCAGGCCTGCTTTCTGGAGCGGTCGGATTCGGAGGAGGTATGGTATTGCTGCCTGTCATCACCTACTTCTATGGAGTCGAGGTCGCTGTTCCCGTGAGCACGATAGCTCAGTTGGTGAGCAATCTTTCACGGGTAGGGATTGGTTGGAAACAGATCAACTGGAAGGCTGCCGGTCAATTCCTGCTGCTGGCAGTGCCTTTCACGGCGCTGGGTGCATTGGGTTTCGCCAAGTTCCCGAAAGGGCCCATGACCATTATCCTCTGCGTTTTCCTCATCGTGTTTGCCATCCTGAAACTGCGGGGAAAGATGACCCTTCCGCACAAGCCGGCCACGATGATTGTCGGCGGCGGCGTGACCGGGCTCATCAACGGCCTTCTGGGCATTTCCGGACCTCTCAGCAGTGCCGTATTCCTTTCTCTGGACCTCGCCCCGGTAAGCTATATCGCAAGCGAAGCCACTGCCGCCTCGGTGATGCATATCGTCAAAGCGATGGTCTATGGCAAACTGAACCTGATGAGCGGAAACATCCTGCTGAGCGGTCTGATGATCGGTGCCGCCATGATGCTCGGGAATTTCATCGCCATGCGCTGTATCCGTAATGTCAACCGGAAACGCTATCAGAAGATCGTCGCAGGCGTGATGATTGCCGTCAGCCTCTGGCTGATTGTCTCCAATATCCACTGATAAATCGAAATTTGAATGAAGCCATATCGTCTATTAATCCTTCTTTTACTTCTTTTTTCTATCCTATCTTGCCGGGAAGAATCTTTCACTGACAAGTATTCTTCTGATTCGGCGGTTGGTATTCTTGGTATTGGGGAGGATATTCGATCTGAGAAAGATATTGACGAAGAAACGTGGGAACGGGTGTTTGATACGGAAGGCTATCGAAAATACCTTGCAACGAGTCGGAGGAATGTCCTTTGCTCAATGATAAAAGAAGCCGCGTTCCTTGCGTATTCACCGGATAGAAATGCGGAGGTGGACAGTGTGCTGCTCCTGACTCCGGATCCGAACGACTTTCAGACACTTATGTCCCAGAATATTTGCAAACTGGCCACCAGGCAGGATGAAGCCCGGCGTTTTGTGGAGGAAACTGATTTTCCTGGACTCCTGTCCAAAGCAGACCGGCTTGTGAAGAGATACTTACCCAAACGTGCTATCTCTGGAGATGTTACCCTGAATGACTTGTATCTCATTTGCACTATTCCTGATGCCAGCGTCAGGGATCATTCCGTACTGTTGGATTTGAATTT
>Ga0256405_10004538_pt1 | contig 25820 bp, 24 predicted proteins | sample RumenRJG_02DNA_FD_189096 | JGI IMG/M metagenome (GOLD analysis project Ga0256405, IMG submission 189096) | Bovine rumen microbial communities from Lethbridge, Alberta, Canada - RJG_02 | ecosystem: Host-associated > Mammals > Digestive system > Stomach > Rumen | place: Canada: Alberta... | reverse complement strand
CGCTTAATATTTCTTCGTAAATTTTTTGCAAATATTTTGATAGTGTTAAAAATCAGTAATGATAAAATTTAGAACGATTTTTCATAAAATTCCCAAAAATTAAAAAATCAAGTTATTAGCGATTTCCGGCATTTAAAATTTGCATAAAATTTATGAACCAATGTTAAGTGCTCTTTAAAAGTAAAAACGTAAGAATTAGAATAGATATTTATGGAAAACACTAAGGACAATACAAATATTTGGGTAGATATAGGTAAGGCTTCTGAGATGATAGGTCTGAGCAGCCAAACTTTAAAAAGAAAATGCCGTAAGGGTGAATTTGTTTTTAAGATAGTTAAAAAAGGCAAAGTTGCTCACTATTTTATATTGTTAAAATCAATGCCGGATTTTGCTCAAGATAAGTATTTTGGCGATACGGCAGTAGATTTAAAATATTCTGAGGTCCCGAGTTGGGCAAAGCTGCAAGCTGAAAAATATGTCAGAATTTTGGATGCTTCGGCAGGACTTAAAGGTAAAGAATTAAAGGCTTTTATTGATAATTGGAACAATAACGATGAAGAAGAATTTACAACATCTTATCCGTCTTTGATTAAGATGCGCAGAAGATATTTCAGATATGGAGTTGCAGGATTAATTTCAAAACACGGTCAGCATTTGGTCGGCTCCTGTGTTCCTGATGATTATTTTGAATACTTTAAAACTCTATATTTAATTGAAGGCGGTCCATCATTAAGAAGCTGCAGAGATTTGACTTTAGGGTATGCGGTAAGAGAACTTGGTGCAGACAGAAATAATTTCCCGAGTTTTATGGCATTTAAGCGCAGATTGGATAAAGAAATTCCTGAACAGAGTATTTATCTTGCAAGAAACGGTCAAGCTGCTTGGAACAGAAAGTATAACAATTTTATTGACAGAGATTATTCAACAATAACCTGTAATCAGGTATGGGTATCAGACCACGCTCAGATTGATGTTGCTTGTTATGATGAAAAGAATAAAGTAGTATTTCCGTGGGTTACCGTTTGGAGAGATTATAAGTCAGGGAAATGGCTCGGTTGGATTTTACAAACAGGAAATCCGAATTCTGATTTAATATTTCAATCTTTTTATTATGCGGTAGAAGAATTTGGTCTGCCTAAAGACGTTATTATCGATAACGGAAAAAATTATCGGTCAAAAGATTTTGCTGGAGGGAGAAAGGATTTTAAAATCGAAACAAACAAAAATAAAACTTCAGCAATGCTAAAAGAATTGAATGTAAATGTGCATTTTGCTCTGCCTTATAACGCACAAACTAAGCCTGTTGAAAGAGATTTTTTGAAAATCAAAGAACTTTTATCAAAACATTGTGTCGGTTACCGTGGCGGTAATGTTGTTGAAAGACCTGAAAAATTGGCTAAAGAAATTAAAGACGGCAAAATTATGAAATTTGAAGATTTTAAGGAACTCTTTGATAAAACAATTATCAATATTTTGAATAAAAGACCGTCAAATGGTAAAAATCTCAACGGAAGATGTCCCGATGATCTATTTTATGAAGAATATAAAGAAAAAATAGTAACTTCAAAGCATAAATTCTATGAATTTAGTGCTGTTGGCTGCACTATCACTCACACCAAGAACTGAATAATATTCTTTTTGATTTTCTTTTACCAAAGTTTCAACAGGTAGCCAAGCAAAAACTTCTTTCCATTCTTTTAGAATCACAGTTTGCCAAAGACGACCAATCCTGCCATTTCCGTCTTGGAAAGGATGAATAAACTCAAATTCATAATGAAAAACACAGCTTTTTATAAGCGGATGTACATCACTTGTCTTTAGCCATTTAAATAAATCTCCCATAAGTTCAGGAACTCTGTCTGCCGGTGGTGCCATATGAACAACCTTTTTGCCGTCAAAAATCCCAACACCATCGGTTCTATATTTGCCATTTCTTTCCACTAAATCCTGCATCATAAGCTTATGAGCTTTTAGTAAATCTTTTTCATTATATGGATTAAGGGATAAAAGCAAGTCGTATGCCTGAATTGAATTTTTTACTTCTTTTATTTCGTTTGGATTACCTAAAACTCGTTTGCCGTCAATAATTGCAGTAATTTGTTTTAAGCTTAAACTGTTGTTTTCAATAGCCAAAGATGAATGAATAGTTTTTATTCGATTTTCTTTTCGCAACTTGACATGATACGGACTATCCTGAAGCGAATTTATCTCTCCGATTTTTTCTGAGATATTGGAGATAAGTTCAATTATTTTTGATGTAATTTCAAATGGTGGTGTGTACAATTTTATACATCCTTGTGTTATGAGTACCACTTAATACCTTTATTTTACCACAAATAAAGGACTTTATATAATTAATTTTCAACTAAAACGGGTTCTTCTTGCGGAATTAAAATTCCTCGTTCTAGGTCATGTTGATATATGAATCTGACTTTTTCCATAACTTCTTCTTCACCTATTATCTCTGTTATGTTGTTTATTAATTTTTCTTGCGTTTCTTCATTGTGATAATAAATATTAATTATGGTTAAGAGATAGTGACGGACAAAAATGGGTATGTGAAATACAAAGTGAACTTGATCCTAAAGTATATCAGTTGACTTCAAGCGATCTCTTTGATGGATTGCCTCTAATCTATGCTTGGTCTTTAACAAACATTGACAATATTACAAGGGAAGAATACAGAAAGGAATTAATGAAATGGGCTGTATTATTACCAAGCGAGTTTATAAAATTATTATACTTAACTTATAAAACAACCAATGATCCACAGATGAAAGAAGAATTATTGGCAATTGCTATGGGTTTGGCATATTCAAAATCTGCAAATATAGATATATTACAAAATTTAAAAGATTTTATATTCAATGAAATTTTTAATTCATCCAAAATATTATCTACAAATAATATTGCCATAAGACAATATGCAAGATGCATTGCACAAAATTTGTTTACAAATAACTTGATATCAGAAGATGAACTCTTAATATGCATACCACCATTCGTGAGCAATGAGGATTTACAAATCGATATAGAAGGAACCAACGGAAGTAGAATGGGCGGGTTTGAACCAATTACCTATGATCTGTCTCGTTATGTACTTTGTGATAATATAAGTCATCTGTTTTTTGAAAAAGCGTATGAACAAGATAGTATAGAACCCCCAGAATATTATGATGATTTTGATGAAGAAGAAATTGAAAATATTCTAGAAAAATATCCAGAATTAAATCCATTGGATAAAGAAAAATTATTAGGGTTAAAAGAATATTTAATAAACAAAAGAAAAGAATATGAAGATATTGAAATCACTATAACTAGACAGTTCTCAGAAGAGGAAATAAAGGCTGCAAATGAACATATAGATAAAGTTATTAACAGTAAACCTGAAAATGTAAATCCATACGAACATTATAATAATGAAGCAACAAAATTATTAAAACAAATTGCAAAAGATATAAATCTTGATAGTATACGTTCAGACCAATTTGTGCTTGGTGCGGCATATGCATATTTAAAACAGAATGGTTGGAATGAAGATACTGATAAAGCTGATAGTGGGATAAAAGGAGTTTGTTATCCGGCAGATCATGGCTCAAAAAGCAGAATTATGACATTATGTGAAAAATATATATGGTGTTTTAAACATGAAATATACGGATATTTGAGCGATATTATTACACCACAAAATGATTATGATATTGAAAAAATTGATGATTATAGCTTATTAGTTTCAGACTTAATAAATCCGGCACAAGAAATGTATAATACAGATATTGAAGAAGATATGTTATCCCAAGAATGGTATATTCCTGAAAATTTATCTCCAGTAATTACAAATATAGAACATTCCAAAGAGGGAATAATAAAATGGGTTGAAGATGCACCTATTCCAGATTTTGAAAACTGGATTAAAATTAAGGATTATCCACCTTTATTAGAAAATAATAAACAATGGCTATGCTTATACTCCTTTAATTTAATAAAAGAGCCGCATTTAAAAACACAAACATGTTTATTTCTAAATTCTTTAATTATTGCAAAAGAATCATTTCCTATATTTTTAAAAGACCTTAAAAATAAAAGGAAAGAATTATGTCGAGATTTATTTAATAACAATGATATGCATAGTCAAACATTGTCGGATTGCTATATTACGCCTAAAGAAATTTGCCAAATGCCTTGGAGAATAAATTGTTATGAAGAACTAAAATATAGTACTATTTCTAATAATAAAATAGTTGATTATAAATTAATTAAATGTATAGAACAATGCACGGCAAATTATGCAAATGGTCAAGATGTATATTATGAACTTCCATCAAAATATATCAGAGAACTACTTGGCATTTCAGATGGAGATGGAGTAACATATACAAACAATGATAATGAAATAATTGCAAAATATTTTAATGTAGGAAAACCTTGGGTGGAACAACAAAACTTTTTATGCATTGATAAAAATATGCTTATTGAAAAACTAAATGATAAAAATGAAATGTTGGTATGGATTATAAAAGTTATAAGAGAGCCGTCTCATATATGTTACGAAAAATACAAAGATTTACATGCTTATAAAGATTCTGCTTGGATAGTATGGTTTGATGAAATTAAACAAACTTGGCAAAAATATTGTTTTATTGAAGAACAAAGAAAATAAACATAATTCACAAAATAAAAATGAATATAAATATAAGTTCAAATTCGTCTCTTATTTATACAGTTCCAAATGCTCATTTTATCTGTTACAAATGCTCATCTGATGTGTTACTTTACACTCGCAAAACAATACTTAATTATTCTCCAACCCTACAGACTACATTTGGGCTAATTTTTTGCCAAGCTCAAAGGCATTTTGCATATCTTTAGGGAATTGAGTTGCATTAACTTCTTTTTTATGAGTTTCATCAAAAAGGTCGCAATTATATTTTGAAAAATCCGCAAACTGCATTGTATCATAAGAGAATAAACCTTCTGCATATCCCATAATATGATTATAGGTATTTATATTTTCATCCAAAATTGTATGATAATTTATTTTATCAGCAAGTTCTTGAGGGCAGTTCATTGTAAAAATTATTCCTGTCGGGATGGTTTTATCCAATCTACGTTTAAGCCCGCCATTTTCCCTGTCAACCATATATGTATGATTAGGGAACAACAATCTTTCTGTAAAACTTCTGAAAACACCTGTCGGATAAGAAAAATACACAGGAGTACCTATTACTATCGCATCTGCTTCCAAACATTTTTCAAGTAATGGTTTTAAATCATCCCTTATTGCACAAATGCCATTTGTAGTACTTCCTTTTCTTTGGCAGGCAAAACAACTTCTGCAGCCTAAGAAATTGTAATTATATAGATCATAATATTCAACACTTGCACCAACAGACTCAGCTCCTTTTTGCGCTTCTTTTAACAACTTTGCGGTATTAAAATTTTTTCTTGGGCTTGCGTTCAATACAATAACTTTTTTCATTTTTTCTCTCCCCTTAATTTATGCAATATGATGGTAACACAAACACATAAAAATTTTTATGCTAACATTAGAATGCTTGAGGTTCTGACAAACAATAATAGAGAGGGAAAAATGAATAAATATTCTCATAAATATGACGTAATCTTGGATAATATGGATTTGAACGAATACAGATTGAGGCCAATTTCGGCAATTATGTATTTACAAGATGCATTTGCAAGATTTTGTGCCACAAAAAAGATGGCTGCATACGATTTATTCCCAAAAAATTTATATTGGATTGTTTCGGAATTCAACGTTGAATTTACTGATAATCTTCCATTCTGGTCAGAAGAAATAACAACAGAAATATGGATTTCAGAGATTACAAAATTAAAAACATACACAGACTTTAATTTGTATTACAAGGATAAAATATTTGCAAAAGGAAATGCATGCTGGTTCATATTAGATCAACAAACAAAGCGCCCTGCAAAAACAGATCTAATATTAGAACATTTTAATGTATGTCCTGAATTTGTTCTTGGAGAACACAAAAAATTTACATTATTAAATACACAAGAAAAAGTTCGAGAAATTGTTCACAAAAACAATCTTTCTGATTTGGACTTTAATAACCATGTTAATAATAAAAGTTATATTAATATAGCAGAAGCAACTTCAACAAATGAATTTAAAAAATCACACGCCTTGAAAACTTTGAATATAAAATTTAACAGAGAATCTTTTCTTGATGATATTTTAATATGTTCAACATACAAAACAGAAACCCCAAATGCTTATGTTCACAAAATAATGAAAAATGAAGAATCAATTTGTGATATTCAAACTTTATGGGAAAATAAATCTACACAAGAAGACATTTTAACATATAATTTAGCTGTCAAAACAGAAAAATAGAAAGGTTTGTTATGGATTTAATTGCACGCAATAAAGAATTAATGAAAAAATTTGAAACAATGATAAATACCGCAGATAAAAAATTAGCCCAAGAGCTTGTTGCGTCTGACGCGCCATTTTACACTCCGGCAAGCCCGACTCCGCTATACGGCGGCGAAGGCTATCTTTCTGTTGTACATTGGATGAGAAAAGGATTTTCAGATGTTCAATGGCATATTATAGATATGATTGCAGACGAAGATAAAGTTGCAGTTCGTTGGGATTTGACAGGAACTCATGACGGCGAATTTATGGGGATAAAACCCACAAATAAGAAAATTTCTGTTTGCGTTATGAATTTTTATTATTTTAATAAAGAAGGTAAAGTTACAAATGACATAGCAGCAGAAGGAATGATAGGTATCCTCAGAGGAATAAATGCCCTATAATAAAACAAAACAATAAAAAGGCGGTGCATTTGAAATATACCGCCTTTTTGTTAATTAAATTTATCCGCATCCAAATATTTTATAACTCTTGCAGGATTACCAACCACAACAGCATTATCGGGGACATCTTTTGTAACAACCGCACCGGCTCCTACAACGGCATTCTCACCAATTGTAACTCCCGGAAGTATCGTTACATTTACTCCAATCCAAACATTACGTTTTATATGAACCGGCTTGCAAGTGATGACATATCTGTCATAAAAATCATGATTATTTGTAGCAATTGTACAATTCAGAGAAATCATTGTATTATCATCAATCGTCAAACCTCCTGCTGACATACATTGAAAACCATTTAAAATAGTTACATTTTTGCCTATTTTAACCTTATCTGCCAAAATCATAAACATTGGCGGATGAATAACAGTATTTTCACCTAAAGTATGATTGAAAAGTTCCTGAACAAGTTCCTGACATTCGGGTGTTGTCGGGTTTGTGTGGTTTATCCTAAAACATAAATCAGAACTTCTTTTTGCTTCCGCAATTCTTTCAGGACTTTGTGTTCTTACATCAATTCTTATTTCTTCCATATTTTCCCTGCTAATCTAAGTTTTTCGTCTATTTAAGTATTCTATATTCTTTATCAGAAACTTCTTCAAGCCATTCATTTGAAGTTTCAACACCGTCAATTTCAACCGCCAAATGTGAAAACCAAGAATCAGGCGCCGCACCATGCCAGTGTTTTACATTAGCGGGAATATTTATAACATCACCCGGCTTCATTTCAATAGGTTCTTTACCCCATTCCTGATAATAACCTCGGCCGCCGACTGCAATTAACATTTGACCGCCGCCTGATTTTGCCTTGTGAATATGCCAATTATTTCTGCATTTTGGCTCAAAAGTTACATTATAAATATTTACCTGAGAGGTTGAAACTGGGGCAATATAACTTTGTCCGATAAAATATTTTGCATAAGCATCATTTGGGTTCCCTATCGGAAACATTATTGTCTGCGCATATTTTTCTTTTTCTGTCAAAGCAGGAGTATTGTCATTCCAAATATCTTTTGCAAGATTAAAAACTGCCCACGCCTTTGGCCATCCTGCATAGAATGCAGTATTTGTAATTATTGCGGAAATTTCTTCTTTTGTTACTCCGTTATTTTTTGCATTTTGAAGATGATACTTTAATGAAGAATCAGTTATGCCCTGTGACATAAGAGAAACAACCGTTATTATACATCTTGTTTTTGTTGAAATATTCTGATTATTCCAGTTTTCTCCAAATAAAATGTCATCATTAAAGTGTGCAAATTCCGGTGCAAAATTTCCCAAATTATCTCTGCCTGCAGTTTGTACTATTTTAGTCATAGTTTTTATTTCTCCTTTATTTTTCTGCGCAAAAGCAAAACCTGTGCTTTGCAATATAAAAGACAATGTGATTATTGCAAGTAGTATTTTTTTTATTTGAACTCCTTATCTTATGAAATTCGTAAACACGGTTTCTTCAGTTTTTGGCATCGGAACCCCGGCATTTTTGCCTGCTTCTAAACATTTTAAATGCCAAGCCATATTACGAGCCAAAATTCTCATATTTTGGAGCCCCTCTTTGTCTTCAAGAACCTGCTCTGCTGTTGCACCATGAACCATATTCCAGTATCGGCCTGAAATCATTGGCATTTGAGTAATTGCGAAATATTTATTTAGCTGATCTAAAGCAGCAGTAGTCCCTGCACGTCTTGCACTAACTATTGCGGCACCCGGTTTGTGCAAAAATACATCCCCCCTGCCTGATTGGAACGCAGTAAAGAAAGCCCTATCTAAAAACGCAGTAATACCACCGCACGCAGATCCATAATGAACAGGAGAACCAAAAATGAACCCGTCAAAATCTTTTGCGTAATCAATAAAATCATTAACTTTATCATTAATTACGCAACGACCTATTTTTGAACAAGCATAACAAGCTCTGCAAGCTGATATAGGTTCAATTCCTATTTGATAAATTTCAGAATCAATACCCTCCTGCTTTAAAGTTTTTGATATTTCTTCTAACGCCGTATAAGTACAACCATTCTTGTGTGGTGAGCCATTAAATAATAATACTTTCATTTTATCTCTCCTTTTAACTCTTAATATAAGCCTGATTTTACATGAGGAACATAAGGTGCTTCAAGTTTATTAATTATATCTTCACCAAGTTTAATATCAAGTGCATCAACTGCTTCTTGAACATGTTTTTCGTCCGTAAATCCAACAATAGGAGAGGTAATATATGGTTTTGAAAGCATCCACGCTAAAGACACCTGAGCCATAGAATAACCCAGCTCTTTTGAAATTTTTTCCAAATTATCTACAACAATTTTATCCTGTTCATCTGTTGCACCCCATACCATTGGTGATACTTCATCAATACTGTTTCTGTCAGTTTTTGTCCCCCATGGATGTGCACATCTGCCTCCTGCAAGCGGACTCCAAGGAACAACCGCAATTTTTCTGTCTTGGCAAAGTGGCATCATTTCCCGTTCTTCTTCTCGGTAAATCAAATTATATTGATTTTGCATTGAAACAAACTTTGTCCAACCGTTACGTTCAGCAATTTGGTTTAATCTTTCAAACTCCCACGCCCACATTACAGAAGCCCCTATATATCTTGCTTTTCCTGATTTTACAACATCATGCAACGCTTCCATAATTTCTTCCATCGGTGTTTCGTGATCCAATCTGTGAATTTGATAAACATCTACATAATCTAAACCAAGCCTTTTTAAAGAATGATCAATTTCTGCCATAATATTTTTACGGCTTGAACCAGCACCGTTTGGTCTGCCCTCTCTCATCGCAAAGTGAACTTTTGTCGCTACCACGATTTCATCTCTGTCTAAACCGTATTCTTTTATTAAGCGGCCTGTAATTTCTTCTGATGTACCTAACTGATAAACATTTGCCGTATCAAAATAATTTATACCTAAGTCAATTGCTTTTTTAAATATAGGTTTTGCATCTTCATAATCTTTAGCCCACGGAAAAACACCGTTTTCTTTTCCCGGTTTGCCAAAACTCATACATCCAAGACAAATTCTTGAAACATCCATGCCGGTATTGCCAAATTTTACGTATTGCATAATAACTTCTCCTTAATTTTTAGCTTCTAATTATTTTTATTATAAACATTTGTCACCAAGTTTTCAAATTGAAATATTAAATTATTGATTTAATTTTTCGATTAAGATAAATATATAATAGGTACATTAATTAAGGGCAAAAAATGAACACAAAACAAATTGATTACATTATAGAGTTAGCTCGTACAAAAAATTTTAACCGAGCAGCAGAAAACCTTTTTATTTCTCAATCAACATTAACATACCAAATTAAAGAAATAGAAAAAGAATTAAAATTTGAACTTTTTGAGCGCACAAGCAAAGGAGCAGCCCTAACCCCTGCCGGCAAACAATTTGCAACAACATTGAAAAATATTAAAAATCAATTGACACAAGCAATAGAACAAGCACAAAATTTTAGCAAAAAATATTCTGACAATATCACTATCGGCCTGCCTACACGTTCATGTATCTACTACCTGCCGCAAGCAATAAAAGAATTCAACAAAAAGTACCCGAATATCTCAATAACTCCAATCTTCAACGGATTTTACAGACCCGAAGAGTTTTTAAGGGGTAATCAAGATATATTCTTCACTTTCGATAACGAAATGAAACACGTACCTGACACAAAACTCATTCATCTATATACAACCGGAATTTATTTAATTACCAAAAAAGATGATGAACTTGCGAAACTAAAAAGTGCCAAAATAGAAAATTTAAAAGGGCGAACACTTATGGTTGGAGGAGGGTCTCCCCCTCAATTAAAAGCCCTCCAACAAAAAATAATTAATACTATCGGAATTGACTATTTTAATTCCGAAAATCACGAAACAACCCTTACAAATATTCTATCGGACAAAGGAATTTGCTTAACACCCGGTTTTTTTCAAGACTATACAAATGAATTTGCTTGGATACCATTTGAATGCGATGAAAAATTTGAATGTTATTTGTGTATACACTCAAACGATAAAAGAAACTCTTTAACAGATTTTATTAAAATTTTAAATAAAATATACGAGGAACAATTGTGATATTATATCACAATTACTATATAATTCGTGCAAAATTACACGATAAATATAATATTAAATTCAATAAATACAAACTGTTGACTTTATTTATTTTATGTAATAAAATTCTAATTAAGGAAATTAATCACAATTTGAAAAAGGAGATATAGATTATGCCTAAATTAAAAGAAAAAACTACCCCACAAAAAAGTTCAACAGGTCTGGTTGACACTGTTGAGGCTTTAAACGAATTACTTGAGAGAGTAAAAAAAGCACAGGAAGAGTATTCAAAATTCTCCCAAGAAGCAGTAGACAAGATTTTTAAAGCTGCTGCAACCGCTGCAGATAAAGCTCGTATTCCTCTTGCAAGAATGGCTGTCGAAGATACCGGAATGGGTGTTTTAGAAGACAAAATCATCAAAAATCATTTTGCATCAGAATACATATACAACAAACACAAAAATGCAAAAACATGCGGTATTATCAGTGAAGATAAAATTAATGGTACAAAGATAGTTGCAGAACCTTTAGGAATTTTGGCAGGTATCATACCTACAACAAACCCTACATCAACTGCAATATTTAAATCACTTCTTGCTTTGAAAACAAGAAACGGTATTGTATTTTCACCGCACCCGAGAGCAACAAAATCAACAATTGAAGCGGCTAAAGTTGTTTTAAACGCAGCAATAGAAGCAGGAGCACCTAAAGATATTATCGGATGGATTGATACTCCATCTATGGAACTTTCAGACGCGCTATTGCACCATCCAAATATCGCTTGCATACTTGCCACAGGCGGTCCTGGTATGGTTAAAGCAGCATATTCATCAGGTAAACCTGCATTAGGTGTGGGCCCTGGTAACACTGCCGCTGTTATAGATGAAACTGCCGATATAAAAATGGCTGTATCTTCAGTTCTTATGTCAAAAACTTTTGATAACGGTATGATTTGTGCTTCAGAACAATCTGTTATCGTGGTTGAAGATATCTATGAAGAAGTTAAAAAAGAATTTATCTACCGCGGAGCATATCTTGTTAAAAAATCTGATGAAGAAAAAATGATGAATTTACCATTCATTGATCCTGCAAGAGGAACTGCTCATCCTGCTATCGTAGGTCAACCCGCACATAAAATAGCAGAATTATCAGGATTTAAAATTCCTGAAGATTCTAAAATTCTTCTTTGCGAAAGATCAAAAGTTGATTGGAAAGATCCATTCTCAAGAGAAAAATTATCACCAATTTTGACTATGTATAAAGCTAAATCATTTGAACAAGCTGCAGATATGGCTTATGAATTAGTATTAAAAGGAGGCGCCGGTCACACATCAGTTCTTTACACAGATGAAAGAAAATCTGAAAGAATTAATATGTATGCAGAAAAAATGCCTTCTTGCCGTATACTAATTAACCAACCTTCATCACAAGGCGGTATCGGGGATTTATACAATTTCAGATTAGAACCATCATTATCATTAGGTTGTGGTTCTTGGGGCGGAAACGCAGTATCAGGAAACATTGGTGTAGAACATTTATTAAATTACAAAACTGTAGCTGAAAGGAGAGAAAATATGTTATGGTTCAAAGTTCCTCCAAAAGTTTACTTCAAACGCGGTGCTGTTGACTTAGCGTTAAGAGAACTTGAAGGGAAAAAACGTGCATTTATTGTTACTGACCGATTCTTATTCAACTCAGGTGCAGTTGATTCAATCACAAAAACACTTGATGAAATCGGAATAGATCATGAAGTATTCTTTGATGTTAAACCGGATCCTACTCTTGCAACAATAAAACAAGCAATGGAAATCGTAAAACCATATGAACCTGATGTTATCATCGCATTAGGTGGCGGGTCTCCTATGGATGCAGGTAAAATTATTTGGCTATTGTATGAACAACCGGATACAAACTTTGAAGATATTTCAATGAGATTTATGGATATAAGAAAAAGAATTTGTCAAATTCCTGAACTTGGTAAAAAAGCTACTATGGTTTGTGTACCGACAACATCAGGAACAGGTTCTGAAGTTACTCCATTCTCAATCATTACGGATGAAAAAACTCATTACAAATATGCAATCGCAGATTACGCATTGACACCAAACATGGCAATCGTTGACCCTAACTTTGTTGATGGAATGCCAAAAGGTTTAACTGCCGCTTCAGGTATTGATGCTTTAGTTCACTCTTTAGAAGCTTATGTATCTTGTATGGCAACAAACTTTACTAATTCTAATGCTCTTGAAGCAACAAAATTAGTCTTCAAATATTTGGCTCGCTCATACAGCGAAGGTGCTAATGATCCAATTGCAAGAGAAAAAATGCATTATGCCGCAACAATTGCAGGTATGTCATTTGCAAACGCATTCTTAGGTTTGTGTCACTCTATGGCACACAAGCTTGGTGCTATGTATTCTATTCCTCATGGTGTAGCTAATGCATTATTAATAAGACAAATTATAAAATTCAACGCAACAGATAAACCTACAAAACAGGCAATATTCCCTCAATACAAGTTCCCATGTGCAAAAGCTAAATATGGTCAAATTGCAGACGAACTTGGCTTAGGCGGAAAAGACGATGATGAAAAAGTTGAATTACTTATTAAGGCAGTAGATGACCTTATGACAGCAATCAACTTACCAAAATCAATCAGAGAATTTGGCGTTAAAGAAGATGAATTTATGAAAAACTTGGACATATTGGTTGAAAGAGCTTATGACGACCAATGTACAGGTGCAAACCCTAGATATCCTCTTATGAGCGAAATCAAGAAAATCTTCTTAGATGCTTATGAAGGTATTGTCTAAATTATTTTTTAATGGAGGCTTGACTTGTCATATATATTTTTTTTCAAGCCTCCACTTTTCTTTGGTTAAATAACAAAGAAAGTTTGAAGGAGTTAAGGAAATGAACATTCCTGACAAAGTAGTAAATCGATTAACATTGTATCATTATATTCTTGATGATTTGCGTGAAGATGAAAAAAATATTTCCAGTTCAAAAATTGCGCAATTTTTGGGAATAGATAACTCGCAAGTCAGAAAAGATTTAAAATATCTCGGCAATTCGGGCAAATGCCATGTCGGCTATGATGTTAAAGAATTAAAAAAAGCAATTGAAGAAAAATTAGGCTTTAAGAAAACAAAAGATGCTTTCATTATCGGAGCAGGACATTTAGGTTCAGCGCTTGCAAAGTATGACAGCTTTAAGGATTATGGTTTGAATGTTATTGCAATGTTTGATAATGATACAAAAAAAATCGGCACGACAATAAACGGTAAAGAAGTTTTTGATATTACAAAAGTCGGGAATTTAGCGCAAAGACTTAACGTTGATATTGCAATATTAACGGTTCCAAGAGAGTATGCAAAAGGAGTTGCAAATTATCTTGCGGGCTCAGGAATAAAATATATTTGGAATTTTACCCCGTGTATTCTTGATGTTCCAAATGATATTAAAGTATGGAATGAAAACTTAATCGGAAGTTTTCTTCAATTCACAAATAAAGATGAGGTAACAAAAAATAACAATGACAACTGAAATAAAAGTTTGCATGGGCAGTGCCTGTTTTGCAAAAGGGAATTTGGAAAATCTGGAATTTATAAAAGAATATATACAAGAAAATAATCTTGATTCAGAAGTATCAATAGTAGGTTCCTTATGCGAAAACAAATGCGAAATGGGCCCAAGAATAATTGTAAATAATAAAGAATATACTAACGTAAAAAAAGAAGATATAGCTAAAATACTACAAGAAAATTAGTAAAAAGGGGTAAATAATGAATAAACAATATCCTGTTTATACTTTAAAAAATGAATGTAATGACTGCTACAAATGCATAAGAGGCTGTCATATTAAAGCTATTCGTATACAAAGCGGCAGTGCATCAGTTATAAATGAAAAATGTATTGCTTGCGGACACTGCGTTCAGGTTTGTCCTGCCGGAGCAAAAAGAGTACGAAACGATATAGATATTGTTAAAACATTATTTTTAACCGGAAAAAAAGTTTATGTATCACTCGCACCAAGCTGGGCAGGAGTATACAATATTTCTAAAGAAAAGATGATAGCCATATTGAAAAAACTTGGATTTGCAGGAGTTTCAGAAACAGCATTAGGGGCACAAGAAGTTTCAATTCAAACGGCAAAAATGTTAAATAATGCAGAGTCAGGTTTATACATTTCGTCAGCTTGTCCTGTAATAGACGATTACGTAAGGCTTTATAAATCAGATTTCGCAAAATGCATTACACCTATCGCATCGCCTGCGCTAACACACTGCGGGTTATTAAAGGATATGCTCGGAGAAGATATAAAAGTTGTATTTATAGGCCCATGCATTGCCAAAAAGAATGAAGCGGATAAAAATCCTGACTTAATGTCGGCAGCATTGACTTTTGATGAACTTAATTATTGGATTAAGGAAGAATTTATTGATATTGAAACTATTGAACCGGATGAAACATGCCATTTTGTACCGGAATCAGCCTATGAAGGAGCTTTATATCCTTTAGAAGGAGGTATGAATGAAACTATCAAAAGAGTTGGCATCGAAAAAGATGACGTTACATTCATAGCGGTTAGTTCTTTAGAAGATTTTGATAAATCACTGCAAAACATAAATCCTGACAAAATAGAAAACAAAATTTTTGTAGAAGCATTAGGTTGTTCAGGAGGCTGTATAAACGGGCCTTGCTTATCCAGTGAAAAATCAAGAATTTTAATAACTTCAGATATATATGCAAATACTCAATACAGAGATGAGGTACCAAAAGAACCAAGAAAAGTTGTTAATATGGAATACAATCCTGAACCGGTAGAAAAAATAGAATATTCTATTGAACAGGTAACAAAAGCATTAAGAAAAATCAGCAAACATACAGAAGAAGATGAATTAAATTGTTCGGGCTGCGGATACGCAAGCTGCAGAGAGTTTGTTAATGCTTTAATTGCAGGAGATGCAGAACCTTCACAGTGCGTATCATATATGAGAAAAATTGCAGTACGAAAAGCCGCTGCAATGCTAAGATGTATGCCGTCAGCAGTTGTAATTGTCGATTCTAATATGGAAATTGTTGAAGCGAATGATTCCTTTGAACATATGTTCTTATCTGATGAGATGTATGAAGTATTTACATCTCGTCAGGACGGGCTTACAGGCGCATGCATTGACAGAATTGTAACATTCCCTGAATTATTTAAATCTGCACTTGATACAGGAAAAGACATCCATCAAGAACATTACGCAATTGAAGATAAAGTTTATGACATTAGTATTTTCACTATTGAAGATAATGAACTTATCGGTGCTGTAATATCTGATGTCACAAAATCAGAAATTGACAGAAGTAAAATTGCACAAAAAGCAAGAGAAGTTATTACAAAAAACATTGCAACCGTTCAGGAAATTGCAAGCCTTTTGGGAGAACACATGGTTGAAACAGAACTTCTGCTAAGTTCTATTGCAGAAGGTTATGATCCTAACGCAAATGAAGGTGATAAGAGGTAAAAATGTTCATTGATATAGCTTGTTCACAGAAAAAGAAATACAACCAGAATGCTTATGGTGATTATTTTGCTTCAAACAGATTCCCTAATATGAACCGTGTTGTAGCAGTGCTTTCAGACGGATTAGGCAGCGGGATTAAAGCAAACATATTAGCATGTATGACATCTACTATGTTACTTAAATTTATGGAAAATCATTCCGACATAGAAAAATCTTGCGAAATCATAATGAACTCTCTTCCTGTATGCAAAGTGCGCGGAATAAGCTATTCTACATTCTCTGCAATTGACTGTTTTGAAAACGGGAAAGCAAAAATTGTAGAAGAAGGCAATCCGGATTTTATATGGATTAGAAATGGCGAAATCTTAAAACCCGAGTTCCAAACAATACAATCAAAAGATTTCAAAAATCGTAAAATGAAAGTGTATAATATTAACCTTGAAAAGTATGATAGAATAATTTTCTGCTCCGATGGTGCAACTCAAGTAGCAATGGGCACAAAAAAATTTCCTTTAGGATTGGAAAGAAGCGGACTTATAAAAATCATTTTAGATAAATTAGAACAAGATCCTGAAATATCCTCAAAAGATTTGAGTGAATATCTTGTTCACCAAATAGAACTTATCGCTCCCGAAAGAGAGCTTAAAGATGATACTTCAATCTTATCGATATATTGCCGTGACCCGAGAGAATCACTTATTTTTACCGGTCCGCCATTCCACAGTGAAAAAGACAATTATTATGCCAAAACATTTATGGAATTTGAAGGCAAGAAAGCTATTTCCGGAGGAACAACAGCTAATATAATATCAAGAGAATTAAATATCCCTGTAAGCACAGATATGTCAATTAATACAGGTAAATTGCCGGGGTTACTAAAAATGGACGGAGTAGATTTAGTTACAGAAGGCATTTTGACGTTAACTAAAACACTTGAATACTTAGAAGATAATAAATTTGAAAATAATGCTGCAAAAACATTAATGGATTTTCTATTGGACAGTGATGTAATAAATTTCCTTGTAGGAGCACAGATGAATAAAGCACATTATGACCCTAATCTTCCGATAGAAATTGAAATCAGAAAAAATATAATCAAACAAATGGCAAAAGTTTTAGAAGAAAAATATTTAAAAAAAGTAAATGTACAGTTTATATAAAGGAGACTATTATGGAAAAAATTTCAGTTAAAGTATGCGTAGGAACAACATGTTTTGTTATGGGTGGCGCTAATTTGCAAGAATTAAACGAAATTATCCCTAAAAAATACGGAGATAAAGTAGAAGTAACCGGAAGCAACTGTCTGGGACTTTGTTCAATAAATTGGGAATCTTCAAAGGCACCTTATGTAAAAGTTGATGACGAAATTGTTTCAGAAGCAACTGTTGAAAAAGTTATAGAAGCTATTGATAAAAAAATAGCAAAAAAATAATTATAATTATTAAGCTGACAAAAGAGACTTTATTACAAAATAAGTAGTAAAGCCTCTTTTTATTTATTATTTTTAACCTATACGCTCGTAATCAAATTCTTTTCTATCCATAGATTCTCGATCATATAAATTTCTACCGTCAAAAATGACCGGCTTTTTCATTAAAGATTTGATTTTTTCAAAATCAGGTCTTCTAAATTCGTTCCATTCTGTTAAAAGCAGCATTGCATCAGCATTTTCCAACGCAGCATATGCAGATTTTGAATAAGTAATTTTATCTTTAAAATAAAACTTTGCACAATCAAATGCCTTTGGATCGTATGCTTGGATTTTTGCGCCCTTTTCTAACAGAGCATTTATTATGGTAACAGACGGAGCTTCTCTCATATCGTTAGTTTTCGGTTTGAAAGCCAATCCCCAAATCGCAAATATTTTTCCTTTTAAGTCGTTACCGAATTTTTTAATAATTTTATCGATAAAAATTTGTCTTTGTTTTTTGTTCACATCATCGGCAGCTTTCAAAAGGCTGTAATCACAACCGTTTTCTATTGCAGTTCTTGTCAGGGCTTTTACATCTTTAGGAAAACAACTTCCGCCATACCCTAATCCCGGAAATAAAAATTGAGAACCAATACGTTTATCCGTACACATGCCAATACGCACCATATCTGCATCTGCACCGACTTTTTCACAAATGTTAGCGATTTCATTAGCATACGATATTTTTAATGCTAAGAACGAATTTGCCGCATATTTTGTCATCTCCGCAGACTTTACATCCATAATGACAACAGGATTGCCGGTTCTCAAATAAGGAGCATACAATTCTTGCATAATTTTTGTTGCTCTTGTTGAATTAGAACCAATTACGACTCTATCCGGCATCAAAAAGTCATCTACTGCATTACCCTGTTTTAAAAATTCAGGATTTGAAACAACATCAAATTCTTCATTGGAATAAGATTTTATAATTTCGGTAACCTTTTCCGCCGTACCGACAGGAACAGTAGATTTATCTACAATAACTTTATATCCGTTCAATGCCTTGCCAATACTTTCCGCAACCTGATACACATACTGCATATCAGCACTTCCGTCTTCATCCTGAGGAGTACCGACAGCGATATAACAAACTTCAGAAGCTTTCACCGCAGCATCAATATCTGAAGTAAAAGTCAATCTTTCTTCTGACACATTGACTTTTATTAAATCTTCCAAACCCGGTTCATATATAGGAATTATGCCTTGATGTAACTTTTCTAATTTAGCTTCATCTTTATCGACGCAAATGACATCATTACCCATATCAGCAAGGCAAGTCCCTACGACCAATCCTACATATCCCGTACCTATTACACATACTTTCATTTATATTTTTCCTTTTAATTTTTTAATAAAATATTCTATTGTCATATCTAAACCTTGACTCAATTTAACTTTAGGTTCCCAATTCAATTTAGTTTTTGCAAGTGTAATATCAGGTCTCCTTTGAGTCGGATCATCAGCAGGAAGTGCTTTATATACAACTTTTAAATCTTTATTTATTTTTTCTCTAACCAAATCTGCTAACTCATTTATGGTGAATTCTCCTGGATTTCCGGTATTAACAGGGCCAAGGAATTCATCTTCACTATTCATCATCTTGATTATTACATCAATTAAATCATCTACATAACAGAAAGAACGAGTTTGAGAACCATCACCATAGATAGTCAAATCCTCCCCGCCAAGCGCCTGACAAATAAAGTTTGAAACCACACGCCCATCATTTGGATTCATAAACTGGCCGTAAGTATTGAAAATTCTTATAACCTTAATTTTTAGACCATAAATCCTGTGATAATCAAAAAATAAACTTTCTGCACAGCGTTTACCCTCATCATAACAAGCCCTTATACCATTTGGGTTAACATTTCCTCTATAAGTTTCGATTTGAGGATGGACTAACGGCTCACCATACACTTCACTTGTAGAAGATTGCAGAATTTTCGCATCATGTTTGCGTGCAAGCTCCAGCATATTAACAGCACCATACACACAAGTTTTGGTCGTAAATATTGCCCTGTCCCCTTGATAAGCCGGAGGAGATGCAGGACACGCAAGATTGTATATTTCGTCAATCTTTTCATCAATATTTAATGGCTCAATAATATCGTGTTCAATGAATTTGAAACGCGGATTGCCCAACAATTCACGAACATTATCTAAAGTTCCTGTATAATTATTATCTACACAAATAATTCTGTTATTCTCATCTTTAATAAGTTCTTTACAAAGATTTGAGCCAATAAAACCTGTCCCGCCAGTTATTAAAATTGTTTTACTCATTATTACACCATTTATTTTATATATTTAATAATTTTGAGCTTTTCTTTCAAAATAAGATTTTGGATGAGCGCACACAGGGCATTCGTCCGGCGCTTTTTTACCTACAACAATATGACCGCAATTTGAACACTGCCAAATCGTATCCTCTTGCGAAGAAAATACCAAATCACCTTTGATATTGGCCAAAAGTTTACGATATCTTTCTTCATGTTCTTTTTCAATCTTAGCAACCCCTTCAAAAAGTGCGGCAATCTTTTCAAAACCCTCTTCTCTTGCTTCTTTTGCAAAAGTTGCATACATATCTGTCCATTCATAATTTTCGCCGTTTGCAGCTTCTTCCAAATTTTTAACGGTATCTCCGATACCATTTAACAGTTTAAACCAAATCTTAGCATGTTCTTTTTCATTTGCGGCTGTTTCCTCAAATATTTTGCTTATTTGAACATAACCTTCTTTTTTTGCAACAGATGCAAAATAAGTATATTTGTTTCTTGCTTGCGATTCACCGGCAAAAGCAGTTTTTAAATTCTGCTCAGTTTTAGTCCCTCTCAATTCCGTCATAAGAATACACCTTTCTACACTAATAACCTACAAAAATAGTATAACAAAAAAGAATTATAATTTCTTATAATTCTTTTTTAATCTTTGATAATAAACCATTGAACCAGGAATCTTTTTTCCCCTCAGGTTCACTCATATAATCCAACTTTTTTGATGATAATTCAAATGAGTCACCTTTATCGTTTTTGCCGGAGAACAGACTCCCTTGATTTTGATCTTTCTTTCTGCCACCGCCGCCCATATAACCGGTATTCCCTGCGCTTCCGCCGTCATTATTTGAGCCGGTTGCCGCTTTGATCATTGGTTCATTCATGGAGAAGTTTACATCGAAACTCATTTTCCCATTCCTTATATTTTTCCCTTATATATATAAAGTAAATATTTAGTAAATTTTTGTTACAAAACAGGTCGTATCGTAATAAAAATTTACAATTATTCATTTTCGGGAAAGCAAGCTATCTCTCTGTTTTCAGAGAATATTAAACTTTGTTACAATTGTCGTAAAATATTAAACTTATTTACTAATTATGCCGATAAATAAACAAAGAACTCTCGAGGTATACATGGCAATAAGAATTGATTCGATATTAGAATATTTACAAGCCAGACTGGGTTTATCAGAATCCCAGTTAAAAATATATGAGGATAAATCACTAGAGGAAATCTTAAGAGAGGAAGCACTTAAGGGAAATCAAGCTGCAATACAACTTGCTGTCGCAATGTTTACAAATCCTAAACAGCTTATAGAACTGTTTCAACTTGCAAATCCTGAAAACAAACTCACCATCATTAGCACAATGACCACATCACAAATCGAAAAACTTATACCAATGATGGAGAAAAAAGATTTAGTTCAAGGGCTTCACTTTTTCTCAATGGATGCACTTATGGATATGCTGCAAAAAATTCCAAAAGAAGAACTTGTAAAAACTGTTTTCCAATTATTTTCAAAAAAACAAGTTATTGAAATGATGCCGGAAAAACAGCTTGATAAAGTTCTTACGGGGCTAGATATGGATAAGGGTTATTTACTTCAAAATATGAAACTTATACCTGAAATGTATTTGAGGCAAATAATCGAGAGTATCACAGGAGAAGAAGCACAAGGTTCAAGCAATGATTTAAGAAATCAATTAGCGCAAATGGGCGATTTAGATTATAAACAAGCAATATTGAATCTTGAACCGGATCAAAAAAGACAATTAACATTACTTATTGCAAGCGGAGATGAAAAATATTTCAACAATTTTGATGCCGATGCATACACGCATATTATCAATCGCGAATGCCAAAAATATGACGTTGTAAACGCAATGGGAGTAATAAAAACTGAGTATCTTGAAAAAATGATTATGCAGCTTCCTCCGGATTTACTTTCAATTGTTATAACACAAGTTGATACAGAGAAATTTGCAGATGCTTTAATTAACAAATTCCCTGAAACACTTGCACGTTTTGTAGCTGCATAAATTATTCACTCGCTTTTACAGCAGGGAAGAAATATCTCACACCATCATCAGATCTCCATCTGACATAACCTGTTTTTGGTGTTTTATCCATATCCATAACACTGACAAGCGCCCAATTACCACGAATAACATTTAAATGAATTTGTTTTGGAACATTTATGGTAGAAATAGTTTTTGCCTTATCTTCAGGTGAAGATTTCAAATCTTTGCACAAAGCCGGTGCACCTTTTAAAAGATTTAAACCATATTTTTTTCCATAAGTGTTATAAAAATTAATCCAAGTCATAAACTTGTACGGATCATCTTCTCTAATCCAACCTGTTTCACCTGTTGAGTTGTTATAAACAATTTCCACCCAACCATCAGCAATATCAACCACATTAACAAGTGCAAGTTCTTTTTTAGCCAAGAAAACAGAAAAAAAACTTTCCGGAGAGATATTTTGCGGGAAAAAATCTTTCTCATTCCAACGAACTCTGTACAGAATTTGAGAATTTTCATCAGGGAATTTGTATATAGTAACATCATTCCCCACTTGGTAAAGTCCTACCGTGTGGACATTGACCAACACAGGAGATGTCGGAATAATATCTTTGGCAAAAGCACCTCCGATACTTAACATAAAACCTAATATCAATGATAAAAATATTCTTTTCATAATAAAACCCTCACCCTAACCCTCTCCCTCGGAGAGGGAATAAACTGACAATTTAACTTTATTCTCTAAAACTAATTTGAGCATATGTTTTTTGCAATTTTTCACGAACAGATTGCATTTGTTGTTCAATAATTTCATCTGTCAAAGTTGCATTTTCATCTTGCATTTTTATCCTGAACGCAACTGATTTAAATCCTTGTTCAACATGTTCGCCTTGATACACGTCAAATATTTCTGAACCGCTAAATATATTTTGTTTAACAGCACCTTTTATAACTCTTTGAATGTCATCAAAAGAAACATCTTCATTTATAATAAATGCGATATCACGTCTTACTTCAGGATATTGAGGAATATGTTTAAATCTTGGAACAGATTCTTTGACAGCACCAATTATTTCAGTTAAATCAACTTTAAATAAAAATGCGTGCTGATTAAGTTTCAATTTATCTTCAACTGTCGGATGAAGTTGGCCGAAATATCCAATAGGCTGAGGTTTTTTACCCAAAAGCAACAAAACACCGGTTCTGTATGGATGAAGAACATTGTGAGTCTTTGCAAGTTCGGTTTGCTCAATCGGAACAATTTTAATTCTGCGCATAACATCAAGTTCTGTTAACAAATTCTCAACAATACCTTTTACATAGAAAAAGTCTGTCGGAGTTTTTACTTCCCATTTAGAATTTTGAACTTCACCGGTTATAACCCCTTCTAAAACTCTAGTTTCTTTAACACCGGTATTTTTTTCATCCGCAGGAGCTACTTTAATATAAGTTTTACCTATTTCATATGCCCAGAATGTTTTTTGGCCGTTGTCAAAGTTATTTTTCATACAGTTTAGTACACTTGCCGCCAAGCCCTGACGAAGCATTGAATATTCTTCACTTGCAGCATTTGCAACTTTTACTGCATTTTCATCATCATAATCAATTTTGAACTTGTCAAGCAAGGATTTGCCAATCAATGAACTTGTTTGAATTTCGGTCAAACCTGCAGAAAGCATTAACTGATGAACTTTTTTCAACACTTTTTCTTCTAAAGAAATTTCAGGAAGTTGAGATTTTGGAGGAAGTGTCGGAGAAATCTTATCAAAGCCATTAATCCTTGATATTTCTTCGATTAAATCAATTTCTCTTGTAACATCATACGCTCTGAAACTTGGAACTGAGAATTTTGCAGCAACAGGATTACCGCCAAGTTTTTCAAATCCCAATTTTTCTAATATACTATCGCACTTTTCAGCCTCAATATCGCAGCCCAAAATTCTTTTTATTTGAGGATATCTCAGGGTAATTTCAAGAGGCTCAAGTTTATTAACACCGTCTTCCACAACGCCGATAACCTCTGCATCTGCATATTGAACCAAAAGTTGCATTGCACGCATCAGAGCCGGTTTTACAGCTTCAATATCAATTCCGCGTTCAAATCTTGCACTTGCTTCGCTGCGATATCCTACGCTGCGAGAAGATTTTCTGTTTGAAACAGGAGTAAAATATGCAGCTTCCAAAACCATAGAAGTCGTATTATCATCGATTTCAGAGTTTTCACCGCCAAATACACCTGCCAAACATACGCCCTTATCTTGAGTTGCAATTAGAACCGAATCATTTGTCAAATCTCTTTCAACACCGTCTAATGTTGTAATTTTTTCACCCTCTTTAGCACGTCTTACGCATAAATAACCGTCTAGTTTATCCGCATCGAAAGCGTGCAACGGACATCCGTATTCAAGCATTACATAGTTTGTAATATCAACAACGTTATTTATTGCACGAATACCTGAAGCAATAAGTCTTTTTTGCATCCAGTCAGGAGAAGATTTTATTTTAATGTTTTTCAAAAGTCCTGCTGAATAATATTTACAAACGTCTTTATCTAATATTTCAACCTTAAATTTATCTGTTGTTAAATCTTTTGTGCATTCAATAGGATTTAATTTAAGCGGTTTGTTAAATAATGCACTTAATTCTCTGGCAACCCCAATAACAGACATTTGATCTCCGCGGTTTGCCGTTGGAGCAACATCAATAACCGTATCTTTTTCAAATCCTAAAACGTCTTTAACATCCACTCCTATTTGCACATCAGGGAAAATTCTGTTTAATACAAGTATTCCGTCTTCTTGTTGATAATTTCTTTCAGATACACCAAGTTCATCGGCAGAGCAAAGCATACCCTGAGATTCGACCCCGCGAATAACCGCAGGAGTAAGTTCAAATTGTTCTCCGGTTTTTCTGTCCAAAACTTTTGACCCGACACTTGCATAAGGAACAATTTGACCGACTGCAATATTTTGCGCCCCGCAAACAACAGTTTTAACACCGCTGCCCGTATTAACCGTAACCAAATGTAAATGATCAGAATTTGGATGATTATCAATTTTTTCAATTTTAACAGTAATAATATTTGTAAAAGACGGTTGAACTTCTTCCACCGCTTCAACTTCCAAACCGCTCATAGTTAATTCATGCGCAATTTGTGAAACTTCTATATCGGATAAATCTACTAATTCGTTCAGCCAGTTTATAGATACTTGCATATTATATTCCCTCTTGTATTCATCGTATTTTACAATGGTATTTTAGTATAAAAGAAAAAAGAAGTAAATAAAGTTGGAAGTTTGATAAGTTAGATAGGTTTGATAAGTTGGATAAGTAGGATAAGTACGTATAAGTTTATTTAGTTTATTATAACCTGTTAAGATATTTATTATTTATAAATCCTTGTAAAGAACTTCATACTTAGCAAACTTATCCTACTTAGCAAACTTTTTAATTAAGTTGGATAAGTACATATAAGTTTATTTAGTTTATTATAACCTGTTAAGATATTTATTATTTATAAATCCTTGTAAAGAACTTCATACTTAGCAAACTTATCCTACTTAGCAAACTTTTTAATTAAGTTGGATAAGTACATA
>Ga0256405_10004537_pt1 | contig 25823 bp, 18 predicted proteins | sample RumenRJG_02DNA_FD_189096 | JGI IMG/M metagenome (GOLD analysis project Ga0256405, IMG submission 189096) | Bovine rumen microbial communities from Lethbridge, Alberta, Canada - RJG_02 | ecosystem: Host-associated > Mammals > Digestive system > Stomach > Rumen | place: Canada: Alberta... | reverse complement strand
CTCCCATAACACTCTTCGGAGTGTTTTGGCATATCTGCCTCCTTAGCTCAGTCGGTAGAGCATGCGGCTGTTAACCGCAGGGTCGTTGGTTCGAGTCCAACAGGTGGCGCTTAGTTATTAGCTCTGAAATGACGTTAATCCGTTGTTTCAGAGCTTTTTCTTTTGCATGGTTTCTTCGGTTGGTCTTTGTTTGGTCATTATTATTGTTATTGAACTGAATAGTTTTTAGCTTATCGATACAGATAAAATTATCATTGCCGCAACGGCGCGATCGTCTATGGAGTTCGATCCGCGAGTGGTGATTTTTAAAACACCAAGTGGACTTTTTCAATTAAATAAAGAGTGGACGCCCTTTAAGAGAGAGCGTCCACTGAATATGGCTCATTATTAGTTTTCAACAGACTGAACAGCCGTATTTACACGACCGCTCAACGTTTTGTTTTACAGATCCTGAACGCTGTCTATCTGCCAGCTGTCAGTACCGTTTACCTTCTTCAGTGTTATCACACACTTTTTGCCCTCACCAAAAATATTCATACCGTCCTTGTGCATAGCATCTACAGTATAGGTATCAGCATCTATCACATTGACGCTACCTTCGATACACTCGAACAGATCATAATTGCCTGTTCCCATATAGTTAGCATCATAATAATACAGACCGTCATGCTCTACTATAGCGTTCTCTGCTTTGTACAAGCCATATGTGTTGCAAATGTTCTCACTCAGATATCCGCCGTAGAGATTATCTCTGATTGTCTGCAGGTAATCTGCACCATAATCACCTATATTATAATATCTAAACGAACCGAGAATTCCTTCACAAGGTTCAAAATTCTCGTCACTGGTTCCATTAGCCCACCTTACCTGAAGTCCGCTGGCATTATAGCCTGCAGAATTAAGTGCTTCCACTGCTGTGGAAGCGTACTGATAAAGTACAGATGTATCCACATCAGCAGTATTTTCCTGCTCGATTGTAACTTCAGGTGTTGCCTCGTTCTGTTGCTGAACAGGCGCAGGGCTGTCCTGAACAAGGTGAACGGGTACAGAGCTCTCCTCACCATTTGAAAAGTTATTCTCTTCCGCTTTGTCCTCGGTTGCCGATGATGTCTCGGCAGTAATCTCTTCTTTCACATCCGCTTCATACGCAGGAGTTGATTGCGCTGCATTTTTTGCCTCTGCAGGGCTGATGTTCACAGCGCCTGTTTTTTCATCTACCGAATATGTACCGCTGCATCCTGTTAATGCTGCCATTGATACTGCTGCTATTGCGGCTGCGATGATAATTCTTGTCTTTTTTGTCTTCATTGTGATTTCCTCCATTTTTTCGAGTCATTTCATTTTACCCGGGTCTTTGTTTTTGTCTTACATATATTAGACGGTATATCTCATACCAAGGTTACACTTTATTGAAAAAAATTTTTTCAACTCTTGAACCCGAAATGCAGCTGCTGCTTATGTGTACATTTTCGACTGTTACGCTCACTTGCGTCATACCGATTAATACTGGATGACCGGTTGAGCTACCTGTACCAATCCTGATATTATCCGTCGTCAGTTTTTATTGTCGCAACGTTAACTTTTGTGAAACAGATGGGAATGTGTATTTGGAAACATTGTGAGTTCTGATTCGAGTATTATAGGAGAGCATTTACGTCGTGATCTTTTATATGAGGAGTATTTTTATGTATATTAATATATTTATATAAAGTACTGGAGTTGAAATGTATTAATTGATTTAACGCAAATCGAGTTCGTTTAAAAAGATAATATATTTATCATTATTTCGCAAAACATTTAACCAAATATTGCGATATACATATCAAATATTGCGGCGGTAGAAAACTTCTGTTTACTTTTGTTGAAAAATATTGTATACTTACTATAAGAGACTATGTATTCATGTTATGTATTAGTTAATATTACATATTTTGGAAGAATGAAATTTTTAAAAGTCTCGTATTCCTCAGTTATATTTCAGAGGATCTCGTCCTGTTTCTTATTTTTATATTATCGTTTCAGGACTACAATTTTAAAAGGAGTGATTGGAGTGAAACTTTCAAAAATGAAGAGGGTGCTCAGTGCTACTGTTGCATTGATGATGATCGGTACGTCATTACCTTTTACCGTTAATGCTGCGGGCAGCTCTGCGAACAATTCTACGCTGTACGGTGACGCAAACACCGACGGTGTTGTTGATATATCTGATGCAGTTCTTATTGCTCAGTATGTCAAAAATCCCGATAAGACTTATATTTCTAAGCAGGGACTTGTTAATGCTGATGTATTCAACGTCGGAAGCGGGGTCACTATAGATGACGCTAATACTATCAAGAAGTACATTATCGACCTTATATCCGAACTTCCTGAGGAACCTTCCATTAATGTCACACCTCAGAAAGCTCTTCTGAATTATGATTTTAATTCAGGTTTGAGTTCATGGACAGGCAGAGGACCTGCAACTGTTACAGCTACAGATACTGCATATTACGGTACATCGGGCAAGTCAATGTATGTTTCAGGCAGAACTGCGGAGTGGAATGGTGCGGCAGTAAGCCTCGGTTCTGATTTCAAAGCGGGTCAGACTTACAGCATAAGCTGTGCGGCTCTCCAGACTTCAGGCGGTTCGGCTGAAATACAGATATCTCTCCAGCAGGGTGGCAGCAACGGCACGACTGCTGTATATTCACATATTGCTTCGGCTACCTGCAAGAGCGGTGAATGGACAAAGCTTGAGAATACGGCCTTTACTATCCCAGATAATGCAGGTGATATGACACTTTATGTCGAGACAGTACAGTCTACAGGCGACCTTATGGACTTTTATATCGATGATGTAGTTATTGCGCCTATGGGCACAACGTCTTCTGTTAAGACAGGCGGCACAGGAAAAGTCCCTGCATCTTCATCAGGTGATCCTGTTGATGTAGATCCTACAAAGTGGGACAACTATCAGGAGACAGCTTCTTCGCAGTACATTGATTTTTATAAGAGTTCAATAAAGCACATGGGCAACACATACAGACTCAATCAGAAACTTGCTGCTGCTGAGCAGGGTGCACCTCTGACCGTTGCTTATCTGGGTGGTTCTATCACTGAGGGCAAGAACTATACCACACCATTCTCCAACTATCTGAAGAATACCTTTGCCAAGGGAAGCTTTAGGGAGATTAATGCAGGTCTTTCGGGTACTTCATCCGTTGTCGGACTTGTCCGCAGTGAAGCACAGATAGTTTCTCAGAAACCTGATATCATCTTCCTGGAATTCTCAGTTAATGACCATGAGGATATAATGTACAAAAAGTGCTTTGAGAGCTGTATCAAGAAGTTCCTGGAGATGCCGAATGCTCCTGCGGTAGGTATCATAATCACTCGTTCAAAGGGCGGATTCTCCAGCCAGAATCAGATGTATCCCATCGGCAAGAACTTCGATATCCCTGTTATAAGTATGGACGATGCTCTTACTAAGGCGTTCAACAGCAGATTCCTCAATACAAGCGATTACTATACCGACGAGTATCACCCTCATCAGAAGGGAGGTCAGCTGATAGCTGATTGTATGGCATACTATGTTCGTCAGGCATTAAAGAGCCGTAACCAGTCTTCGGGCTATACTCTGCCTTCTTCTTACGTATATGGTGCGGAGTACTCTGACACTGTAAATGTTGATCCCAAGAACCTGAATAATTTCAGCGCAGGTTCATGGACATCTGGCTACGGTTACAATAACTCGGGTCTGAACTATTCGTACACTCTCAACGGTGGAAATCCGATGAAGTTCAAGACACAGGGTAAGGGTCTGATAATCGTATTCAAGGCTAACAGCTCGGGCATGGGAAGCATAAATGTTACTGTAAATGGCAAGACTACCAAGATCAGCGGCAACAAGCAGTACACATGGGGCGGCCCTGATGCAGAGCTTGGCTACTATCAGAACACATCAGGTGATCTTGATGTTTCCATCAGCGGAAGCGGTCAGTTCACCATCTGGGGCGTAGGTCTCATCAAATAATTATTGATCATAAAAGCTCCGACTTCAGGGTCGGAGCTTTTTTGTATGGGGATATACAGGGGTAAGATCAGCGATGATGATATCGTTTTGGATGTAAAGACGGCAGTTATACCTATCATCGAGCAGATGGAGCAGGCTTTCAACGAGGGTAACTTCATGCAAGCCGATGAGATACGCTACAAGGAGGATATGCCAGCACTGGGTCTGAACTGGATCCGTCTTGGGTTTGATGATGTACTCTATGACCCGAAGACACAGCTTATCTACACGCCGAACACCAATGCTTATGTGAAGATGGGCGAGGCGGTGAAGCAGGTAGATGATGAACAGAGAGCGTGGCTTAAAGGCGAACACGGATACTTTGCAGGGTCTACACCGGGCGTTTCGGCAGGCGGTGGGGTCATGCACGCTTCTGTTGACAGCGACGGAGGAGCTTTGAATGATATAAAATTATCTGCGACCTCCGCTGAAACTGTTGACAAAGCAAATGAAAGTGATATAATTAGAGCAAAGGAAGATGACATAAGGAACAATGTCATACCGAACATGAAAACCGATAAGTTGGCACCCCGCCAGGACATTCACAGGCAGGGCACCAAGATGTACGAAAGACGGCAGGCTGAATTAAAAGCAAAAGGGCAGATAAAGATAAGTAAGAAAACAGGGGAATGGGATAACGAAGAAACAATTCTCACCAATGACACGATTGTTGGAATAGCAATCAACAATCTTAACGAAAAATCAGCCGAAACAAGTGTATTCCGAATACATTACAGCAATAAGGGCGTCCATATCGTTCCCGATTACCCAAGCAAAAAGCGTGGAAGGAGTGAAAAGACATGACAATAAAGGAAATTGCTCCTTATTTTGATTTTGAAACAAAAGTTAAAATTACTACAAAAGACAAGTCTGAATATATTGGAATAATTACCGGTGTTGATGATGCTCTTGACACTTCCTCGGGTGAGGACGTGATAGAGCTTGATATGGGGACATATTATTTAGGAATAGAATTATCTGATATTATTGAGATCACAACATTGAAGGCCGTCTGAATAAGGCGGTTTTTTCATACCCGAAAAGAGGTGAAAAAATTACCGATATAATAAAAGAAAGAACCGAGATGACCAAAGTCATCTCGGTTCTGTTTATGCTTACTAAACTATGTAATTCAATAAATTACTTAACAGTTACAGTGATAGCATTCTTGATAGGATCAGTTGTATTCCACTTACCGTTAACTCTTGCAGCAACTGCTACCTTGTAGGTCATGCCGGGAGTCAGGTTCTTAGGAGTTACATAGCTGTTTGTAGTGATGTTGGAAGTCTGAACTCTCCACTTACCAGCCAGGTATACAGCGATGCCGTATCTGTCAGCGCCCTGTACCTTGTCCCATACAAACTGGATCTGGTGATACTGAGTATTGTAGTTAGCCTTAACGTTCTGAGGCCAATCGAATTCTTCATCGCCACCAGGAATAGGCTTCAGGTCGGGATACAGTGTAGCCATTACACCCATAGCCATCATGTCGTCGCCTGCGTGCCAGAATCTGTGGTAGTTCAGGTCAACGTTAGCAACGTTCTTGAATTTAGCAAGCTCTGCCTGACCCTCAGAATCGGATGCAGAGTACTTGTTGCTCCACTTAGCGCCGTTAGCAACGTCCTTCTTGTATGCAGCTCTCATCTCTTCAACAAGCTTTACGCACTCTGAAGAAGTTTCTGCACCTGCACAGTTGCCGTTGTACATTGTACGGATGCTCTCGAATGTAGCACCATTCTTGAGGGTGTCGCCGTTAGGCATTGTGCCGTTGTAGCTCTCGGGGATATAAACTTCCTGGCTGAAGAAACGAGCCATAGAACCGTTGTGTTCTGTTCTGGACATACCGAGGTTGTCACGACCCTTATCCCAAGCACGGTCGATCAGAGACTTAGCAAGGAACAGAGAAGCCTTAGGCAGAGCAGAATCATTAGCTGTGTAAGTCTTTGTGCCAGCCTTAGCATTTGAAACGCCATCGATCTTGAAGTTGAAGGAACCACCAACAGAGCTTGCTGTCAGACCGTTGATATCGCTAGCCTTAACGCCCTTAGCCTTAGCATAGTAAGTCAGAGTGTTTGCCAGAGAAGAGATACAACCAAGGTCAGTGTTGCCGTAGCCGGTGATCTTGCAGGTCAGGCCGCTGTTGCTTGTTGCAGAGCCGTTCCAGGAATCAGGTGCACCGCTCCAATCGAGGTTGGAAGGCATATAGAAGTCACCATCAGAAGTGAGGATGGTGTTGTTAACGAACCATGCGCACCACTTGTCAAGGATCTGCTCCAGAGCAGCTTCCATGGACATTCCGCCGGGTCTAACGCCAGTGTTGTCGCCATTCTTCTTAACCCAGTAATACAGTTCAGCAAGTCTCTGTACTGCCCATACCTGGTTACCAGTCCAGTGGTTGGAACCGGGGTCAGCATATACAGGATGCTCAACATACATCATACCATAGAAGGTAGGAACGCCGGAAGGATATGACAGATAACGACCCTTGTAAGAGTTGGTAGCACCACCAGCGATAGGACCGTTAGAGGACTGCAGCCACAGATAGAATTCGAGCTGTCTTTCCAGAGACTTGGTGTAATCCTGCTTAGCGCCGTCAGCCTTCATGTTCATGCTTGTCAGCAGACCATAAGCAGCCAGGGGGTTCTGATAGAACTCGTGAGCGTGTGAGCAGCCGATCTGCCAGCACCAGTTCTGACCTGTGCTCTTGAGAGCTCCGCCCCAAGAAGTGTACCAGTTCATCAGATAGTGCTTAGACTTGTCACCAGCGTTGCCGTTGGACCAAGAAGTGTTAGTGGAGATCTCCTGATAGTACTTATCGTACATATTGTTACGGAGTTCGTCACCCATCTCGGAAGCCTTAGCAGTAACGGAAGAATCAGCAACCTTCCACTGGATAGCGTCATATACACCCTGGATAGCTCTGTCTTCTGCGTCAGGAGCGTTGGTGTAAGCCCACTGAGCTGTTACGTTTGAATCACGGTTGAAGATACCCTTCAGACCCTGCTGAGAGTTACCATACTTCTTCTCTTCAACGCAGGGGAAAGGAACAGTTTCCCAACAGGACTCCTGCTCACCACGCTGGAATGTGTTGATGAAGGTGAATTCGGTACCGGAACCGAAACCATACCAGTTATCAACGTCAGCCAGCCAGTGCATCAGATACAGACCGCCATTGCCGTTCTTACCCTGATATACGCTTGTGAACTTGTTGAAGATGGGGTTTTCAGCAGTCTTGCTGGACTCACCTGCCCAAGCATTGGGGCACTGATCGGGAGTATCGTACTCACCGCAGTACTGTGAGCTTACGCTGCTTGCCTGCCAGAAGTTATCCTGAACATCAGGGATCATAACTTCCATTGTCTTCCAAGCCTTAGCAAGGTCGTTAGTGGAAGCGCCGGAGAATTTCTCACCGGAGTTCTTTACGATGTTATCGTGCATTGCTGCAACCCATACCAGATAGGACATAGCCTCAGATGTTGTCTCGTGACCGTAGTCAGGAGCCTCAACGATCAGTTCTTCTCTTGCGTGGTAAGGAACACCGAAGGAACCGGAACCACCGTCGTTCTTTGACAGATAGCCGTTTGTCTGTCCGTTGGTGATAACATCATCATACATGGACATGAAACGCTGTGCATAGGTTGAATCGCCATACTTGTTGGCCTTAGTTCTTGCTGCAGATGCAGGAACTACTGTTGCTGCGATGACATTTGTTGTCATTGCTGCTGTAAGGATACTAGCAACAACAGCCTTTGTTTTCTTAGGAAGCATTTAATATTCCCCTCTCGTAGATAGTTGTGCCGGCATTGTCAGCCGAGCATTGTCTGCAGGTCAAGCCTGCGCTATTCTTTACGGTAACAGTGGTACTGACCATTGTTAACTTCCATAAACAGTTAACCAGAAAAACTTTAACACCCGTGTGTTTCTGCTGCCCACAAAAGCCACACAATTATATCACTGTTTCCACAAATTATTATACACGTTTTTTTTTATTTTTCAAGCTTTTTATCTCACTTAATCGATTAAAAACTTTATTTTCAGCGGTTTGCCTACCTAAAATAAACGGCATTTGTCTATTTTATCTAATATCTTGAGTTTTTGTTCTTTTTGGGGCACTTAATCGTTTACTAACAATTTTTCGGCGCTTTTAACAGCTACTCTGATTATTAATTATTTATTTTATCTGACAATTTTCGAAGAATGTGAAAATATAATTAAACTAATATTACAAAAGCTTGATAAAGTCAATTTTTATGAAGAATTTGAAAACAATACAAATCTGAGTACACTCTTCCTACTTTTTTTCGGCTCTGTCGGTTAGGTTTATTAATTCTTACCAAGTGTTATTGAAATGTGCATATTTTGTACATTCCAAGTTCATCTTTATATAGGATAATACAAAATAACGTGTGTTCGTGTTAAAAGGTGTACAGCGGCACATTGACAAACCGGTCTTTTTTGACCTATTTTATAATGAGATGAAAGGAGCCTTTTAATGGTTGAAGTTAAGAACCTGACAAAGCATTATGGTCATGTTACAGCGGTAAATGATCTGAGCTTTGAGATCAGGGATAATGAGATCCTGGGATTTCTCGGACCCAATGGTGCGGGCAAATCCACCACGATGAATATCATCGCAGGCTATCTCCCATCTTCCGAGGGTACTGTGACCGTCTGCGGACACGATATTAAAGAGGATGCGAGAGCCGCAAAGAAATGTATCGGCTATCTCCCCGAGATACCGCCCCTTTACCCCGATATGCGAGTTGAGGAGTATCTGCGCTATTGTGCAGGTATCAAAGGTGTCCGCAGAGGAGAGATCAAAAAGGAGATCAAGAAGGCTATGGAGCGCCTGCAGCTCACTGATATGCGCCGCCGTCTGATCGCTAACCTTTCTAAAGGTTATAAGCAGCGTGTTGGTCTGGCACAGGCTATCATAGGTGATCCCGAGCTGCTTATCCTTGATGAGCCCACTGTTGGTCTTGACCCTTCACAGGTAGCCGAACTGCGTAATTTTATCCGCGAACTGGGAAAAGATCATTCTGTTATACTTTCTTCGCATATCCTGGGTGAGATAAGCGCTGTCTGCAACCGCGTTGTTATCATTAATAAGGGTGAGCTCTGTGCTGTGGATACTATTGAAAATCTTGAGCGCAAGGCAACCGATGCAGCTGTTCTCAGTCTGACTATCGAGGGTGATCAGCTCGCAGCTTCCTTTGCTCTTGAAGGTATCAGCGGTATTAAAGAAGTCAAGGATATCATTGATATGGGTGATGGTACATTTATATTCAAGATTGCTCTTGAAGATGAAAAAGTCCGTCAGGATATAATGTCTGCTATGATTACAAACGGCATAAATGTTGTTGAGATGTCGATGGATAAACCCGATCTTGAAAAGGTATTCCTTGATCTCACTCGTAAAAAGCGCAGCCGTTCCAAGTCCGACAAATAAGTAAAAGGAGTGTGCAAAATGTTTTCTTTATATAAAAAGGAGATCCAGTCGTTCTTTTACTCGCCGTTTGCTTATGTACTGTCGGCTTTGTTCATGCTGATCTTCGGATTTGCTTTCGTGAACAGGATCGCAAATATGCAGACCAGCGTGTTCCAGTTCTCCTTCCCTGATATGTTCTATAACAATTTCTTCTATTTTGTGTTTATTATACCGCTTCTTACCATGCGTTCATTTGCTGACGAGCGCCGCGGCGGTACTGAAGTTCAGCTGCTCACCAGCCCGCTGACCATTCCGCAGATCGTATTTGCGAAGTTTTTTGCGATAGTTACAGTGTTCGTATTTATGCTGGTGCTCTCGCTGTTCTTCCCTATATATGTAGCAAACCACGGAACTGTTATATGGCCGTCGCTCATATGCGGATATGCAAGCTTTTTCCTGTGGGGAATGGTCTGCATTGCCATAGGTATGCTGATCTCCGCTATGCAGAGCAGTGCAATTATCGCTGCTATAATCGGTGAGATAGTTATGGAGGGCTTCCTGGCTATCGATCAGTTCGGCGGCTCAAAGATGGTTGAGAGTTATCCTCACCTCAATTCTGTTGTTACATGGTTCTCGATGCAGCGCCGTTTCGTATTCTTTGCACAGGGTATGTTCCGTCTTGAAGATCTTGTATTCTTCCTGAGTCTGACCGTTCTGGTGCTCTTCTGGATCATACTGCACATCGAAAAGCGCCGCCGCAGCCATCACTGATTGGAGGGAATGATACATGGCACAGAATGAAACCAAAAAGACGAAAAAGTCACACGGCTTTACTGCCGTTGCACTTGTTTTCGCTGCTATATCGCTGGCGATAGTTGTCCTTATCAATCTGATGGTATCACGTCTTAATATCACATGGGATATGACATCCAGTGGTATGTACAAACTCACGGATTCCACCAGAGATTATCTTGATTCATTGGACAAGGAGGTAAATTTCTACTTCCTGTTCGATATGGACGTGCTTTCAACTGATACTGACAGTATGCCGCTCTACAATGCTATGAAAGAGTATTCAAGCTACGATTGCATCAATTTTCAGGCTTTTGATCCCGATGATGATCCCGACAAGATCAAGGAGTTTAAGGATATGGGCTTATCGGTCAAGCAGGGTGACGTAGTGATCGAGTGTGATGGCAGGGTCAAGCGTCTTGCCGCAAACTCCATGTTCCAGACTCAGATCGATGCAAACAAGTCCACAGGAACTATGTATTTCACCGGTGAGAACATCATTACAGGTGCGATAAATGCTGTTGTGACAGGCAGAGAGATAAAGATGTATTTCCTGACAGGTCACGGCGAAAAACAGCTTGACACAGATTACACCAAGCTGAAAAGGGATCTTGCGGCACGTAACTATATTGCCGAGACTCTTGACCTTACCAGCAGTAATTCAGTACCAGATGATGCTGCTATCGTTATACTGGCTGCTCCCAAGAACGATATTTCCGACAGTGAGCTGAAAGCTCTGAACGACTATCTTGACAAGGGCGGAAATATATGCTTCTGGATGTCACCAAACGAAGCTGAACTCGATTATGTCAATATCGAGAAACTTTTGAAGGATTACAACATCGGCATGGATTATGACATCGTTGAAGAGACAGATCCCGAGCTTGCTAACGTCAATTATCCTACAAGCTTCATTTGCGCGATCGTTGTTGCAGATGAGTCAACTGATATCGATATTACAAGTGAACTCAGACAGGTCGAAAGTCAAGGCGCTACTCCCATAATGACCGATACCAGAAGTTTTGTACAGATCTACGGAGAAGGCAATAACAGCACTCACGTGTTTGCAGGCGGACTTCTTGAGACTATCGACAGGATAGGCGACGGTTCTTCAAGTGCTATAGGTAAGCCTGTGGGCGGTGCAAAGCCCCGTGAAACTCTGGGCAACAGTGTTCTTGAACTTGCGATGTATTCTACTGATACTGATCGTGCTGATTCAAAGGTAATGGTTATCGGTACTGCTGAGTTCATAGATGATGAAAATTATGATCAGGCTTATTCGATCGTGCCTGTAAATCTGCAGCTCTCTGTATTCTCATGGATGTATGATTCCGAACTGGCACTGGATTTCGGCATCGGCGGCAAGGAGCGTACTTTTGATGAGATGAGCATTGAGTCTGCTTCAAAAGCTACTCTCACCAATATAATCTTCATAGCTGTACCTGTTGTTGTCGGACTTATCGGCGGCGCAGTATGGCTCAAGCGGAGGTATACAGAATGAACCGCAGATCAATGATCGCAACAGGTGCTGCACTTGTGCTCCTCCTCGGAGGTGCGGGCGGTGCATATTACTATGTTGATCACAAGAAGTCTTCAGAGGAAGCTGCTGAAAAGGCTGAGACTGATTCACTGAAATTGATGGAATTTGATTCAAATGACGTAAATGCGATAGATATCACCACTACTGAGGGCTATTTCAAGATCAAGCAGGAAGAGAACGGTGAATGGACTATCGAGGATTCGGATTATCCTTATAAATTCACTCCTTACAGCTATCAGATGAACGTTATCGCATCTGCTATGAGCAGGCTTAAAGCTGATCATAAAGCTGATGTGAAGAAAGAAGATCTGGGCAAGTACGGGCTGGATGATCCTGTTACGGTGGTATGCCACGCTGCTGACAAGGACTATACCGTATACGTCGGCAGCAGCTCGGTAACTGACGAATTCTGCTATGTGATGCTTCCGGACGATGATACTGTATACTGTATCGACAATGCTACGGGTCTTGAACTCAGCGGCGATATCGCCAAGCTGTGCGATCCCTATGTACTTGAATGTGTTGACAACGATATAATGCGTTTTGCACTTGTTCATAACGGCGAAGTTGTTTACGACCTCTCACGAAACGAGGATAATACAGCTATATGGTCGTTCAACGGCCCTGTTACAGATGTTTCCATTGACGCTATCACGGTAAATACTATTCTTACAAATATGGTAAGGATAGAGAGAGCTGATTTTGAGTGTTTCACAAAGGACGAAGCTGAGCTGGCTAAGCATGGGCTTGATGATCCTGCTTACACTTTCACAGTGGAGACCTCTGATAAGACTATCACTCTTGAATTTCCTGAGATAAGCGAGGACGATGAAAAGGTATGGTGCTATGATGCCGATACCTACGAACTATGCACCATATCAAGCGGCAATGCGGCTTTCCTTTCAGGAAAGTGGCAGGATCTTACCACTAAGCAGGTAATGTCTGTTTCGTTCTATGATGCGAAAACCCTGGAAATAGATGTTGACGGTGAGAAACATATTCTGGATATCGACAGAGAAAATTCCGCATATACATTCGATGATATCGATGTGATGTCCAAGGGAAACGAAGAAGCAGCTAAGGATTTTGAGTACCTGTATGCCTCCGTATCCGAGATCAAACACGGTGATTTCAGGGAGGATATCCCCGAAAAGATGGGCGAGCCTACCTGCACATTCACCTATACCCTTACCGATGGCACAAAGCGCAAGCTTGAACTTGTGCCCATAGACGATAGTAATTACTGGGCGTATACTGACGGCAGATGTATCGGTATGACAGTTGAAAGAAGTGCCATTGACGGCACCAACGGCTGTCTGAGTTTCATTGAGAAGCTAAATGCTGATCTTGGAATTGAAAACAAGTAAGCGAACGAAGATCACCTTTATATGATCAATTATATGATCCCTCTGCTGATGCAGGGGGATCTTTTTTACGGAATAAATCAAATACAATGATAGGATATGTTAAGCGCGGTACTTTAGTACGTTTATGGATAAAACGGCAATAATAAAAATATAGTGAAATTGTACAATGATATAATGAAATTAAATAATAGAAAAGAACAACATTTAGTTAATTACATGACGGAATATGTTACAAAAAAATTAAAAATACGGTTAGAAATATAGTAAAACTGCAATATAGCAATTTTTGAATATTGGAAGCTGATATATAGCAAAAAACGATTTGAATTTATCTCTTAAAAAATATAAAATATTAACAAAAGAAGGGAAGCGGAGTCCGGAGCCGAAAAATGGGGCTTTCGACATTATATAATTGGACTCTGTTGAATTCTTTTGATTTGTTCTTTTAATCTTTAACTATAGGAAAGAGAGGAATTGCTTATGAAAAATTTTGTTCCGAAGCGTGCGGTAAGCGCTCTTATCGCAGGTATGATGATCACTGCACCTGCTGCACCTATGATCAGCAGGACGGTTATAACAGTTTCAGCAGCTAAGCAGCTGACTACAAGCCCTTCTCATACACAGGAAGTAGGCTGGTATAATGATTACCATCACGAGATCTGGCAGGCAGATACTCCTAATTCTTCTACTATGACACTGCACGACAATGACGGCGGTTTCAGCACATCATGGAAGTGCGGTCCTAACAACTCGAGAGGTAACTTCCTTGCTCGTCGTGGTCTGTACTGGGGTCTGAATAACCCTAAGACTTACAAGAACTATGGTAATTTCTACTGTGATTACGATTGCAGCTGGTATGCAGGTTCATCCGGTAACTCCAGAATCTGTATCTACGGCTGGGCTCAGAATCCTCTGGTTGAGTACTACATCATCGAGGACTGGAAGAACTGGTCTCCTGCACAGGATCCCTCTGCACAGTACAAGGGTTCTGTTACTATTGACGGAAGCCAGTACAAGATATACACAAGTGCAAGAAATTCCTACACCATCGAAGGCAACAAGAATTTCACACAGTATATAAGCATACGTCAGAACACAAGAACCAAGGGCACAATAAGCGTTACCGAGCACTTCAAGGCTTGGGAGAACCTTGGCATGAAGATGGGTAACCTGTACGAAGTTGCTTTCAACGTTGAAGGTTGGGAGTCCGACGGTCAGGCTGATGTTAATCTGAAATTCCGTGAAGGCGGAAGCAGCGGCACAGGCAGCACTGGTGGAACCGGCAGCACAGGTTCAACAACAACTGTTCCTAACCCTGATTCCAACGGCGATTATTTCACCAGCACATTTGAGAATGGTGCAGGTAACTGGGAAGGCAGAGGTGCTGCATCTGTTGCTGTTGACAGCAAGAACTACTACGGCGGCAGCAAGTCACTGTATGTAAGCGGCAGAACAAGCAACTGGCACGGTGCATCTATCCCCCTGAGCACTTCCACATTCGTTCCCGGCAATTCCTTCAGCTTCAGCACAGGCGTTCTGCAGAAGAGCGGTTCCTCCACAACCATGAAGATGACTATGCAGTATACCGATTCTTCCGGTACTGAGCAGTATGATGAGGTAGCTTCCGCTACTGCACAGAACGGCAAGTGGACAAAGCTTGAGAATACATCTTACAAGATTCCCAGCGGTGCTTCCAATCTTGTTCTTTATGTTGAAGCTCCCGACAGCCTGACTGATTTCTATATCGACAACGTACAGGCTTCCAAGGCAGGCAAGTCTTCTTCTGTAACAACAGGCGGCGGTAAGGTAGATTCTTCTTCTTCCGGTACCGGTTCAGGCACTGGTTCTTCTGATGTTAATACTTCGGATGCAGGTCTGAAGGACGTATTCTCTACCGAATTCAAGGTAGGTACTGCTGTAAGCTCTTATGAAGTTAGCTCACACCCTGACTTTATCAGAAAGCACTTCAACAGCATCACTCCCGAGAACGAGCTGAAGCCCGATAACATTCTTGACCAGAATGCAAGTAAGTCCTACGGCAACAACGTAAATCCTCAGGTAAAACTGCCCAGCAACTTAAAGACTATCCTTGACTTTGCTGTTAAGTACAATATACCTGTAAGAGGTCATACACTCATCTGGCACAGCCAGACTCCTGACTGGTTCTTCAGACAGAACTTCGACAGCAACGGTTCAGTTGTTTCTCAGTCGGTAATGGATCAGCGTATGGAAAACTTCATCAAGAATACTTTCAAGATGATCAAGGATAATTATCCTACTCTGAAGCTCTATGCTTATGACGTTGTTAACGAAGCATTTGAAGTAAGCAACGGCAACCTCAGACAGGCAGGTATGAACGGCGCTTATGGTCAGTCTCCTTATATGGCTATTTACGGCAGCGACAGCTATATGCAGAAGGCATTCGCTTATGCAAGAAAGTATGCTCCTTCTGACTGCAAGCTGTTCTACAACGACTTCAACGAGTATGACGATGGCAAGGTAACTTCCATCTACAACTTCTGCAAGAAGGTACATGAGGCAGGTAACCTTGACGGTATCGGTATGCAGTCTCACCTGGGTACAAACTATCCTGATGCTTCAAGATATAAGAACGCACTTGATCTGTTCTCTTCTATCCCCGGCATCGAGATCCACGTAACTGAGCTGGACGTTATGCAGAAGGGCGCAAGCGACTCCGCATTTGCTAGCTACTACAAGGGCATCGTTCAGAATATCGTTAACTGCGACGCTGTAACTTCACTGACATGGTGGGGCACCAACGACGGCATGAGCTGGAGAAAATCCGATACTCCTCTGCTGTTCGATTCAAGCTACAAGCCTAAGCAGGCATACAGCTCTGTTATCAGCATCATTCCTACAAGCCTGTGGGGCAAGACCAACGGCAATGAAACCGGCAATGGTAACGGAAATGGCAATGGTAACGGCAACGAAACCGGCAACGGAAATAGCAACGCTTATCCTACAAACATCAAGGTAAATTATGATTCTTATTACCATCAGGTACAGTTCGTTTGGGATAAGGTACAGGGCGCTGACAAGTACGGTATCGCTGTATACCTGGCTGGTAAGTGGAGAGTTCAGACTTCCAACATCTCTTCAAACAGCTATGTAACTCCTAAGAACCTGACTCCCGGTATGAGCTACAAGGTAGCTATCGCTGCAAGAGTTAACGGTCATTGGGATACCACAAGTGCTATCAATAATGCTGTAAATGTTACTATCAGATAATAGCAGTTTATAAGTACATCAATAGCATAAACAGATACGGGATGACCTATGTGCCATCCCGTATTTTTGTTTATCATATAGGATATACCATAAAGACCTCCTGTGATTTTTTCATACCACGGGAGGTCTTATCTTTTTTTACTATGATGATCGATGATATCAAAGATTATTCCGCCAGTTTTTCTCTGGGTGCAGGCGGTAAAAATCTTCCTTGTTCTTATACATACTCAGGTCGGCTGCCTGCATTGCGGTGAATATGTCGTAGTCGCCATTGAACCATTTTGCACCCGCTGCGAAGCTTACGTTAGGTGTATTTTCGGCAAGTGCGTGTAGTCTTGCAACACATCCATCCAGTTTTTCGGGTGAGATATCAGGGCATAGTACCACGAACTCATCCCCGCCTGAACGGTATATCTCGTATTCATCGAAAGCTATTTTAAGAAGCGCTGCTGCATTCTGTAAAAGTTTGTCTCCCGCAGCATGACCGCTGCCGTCGTTTACCGCTTTCAGACCATTCAGATCGGCAAATACAATGCCGATACATTCCGGCTTTGCAGACTTGTCGTTTGTCAGCTGATCAACACGTTCGTTCATAGCATTGCGGTTCAGCAACTGAGTAAGGCTGTCCGTTCTGCTCATGACTTTCAGTCTGCTGACAAGGTGGTGGTGAGAGATGCTCGCACCAAGCATGAAAGTCGTCAGCTCCAGTGTTTCTTTGATCTCCATTGTTCTTTCGGTATCGAAATTGATCGCCCAGATAAATCCCACAAGTTCATTATCGTAGCGAATTGAAGTCAGTATAAGGTTTTTAACGTTTAAGTTTATCAGTGATCTGTACCATACAGGGTCGCGTTCTTCAATTATGCTCAGATCATCAAGCAGCAGACAGTCTGAGCCATTAAGATCTTTCTCCCAGGCAAGTGCTGTTTCATAAGGGGTTCGTCCCATACCTTCAGTGAGGTCTCTGAGCATTTCATGTTGTTCGCCTTTTTCATTATACAGATCGAATTGTTCTTCCTTTTTATTAAGTGTCATCAGCGAACAGTATTCCGAACGGAATAAACCTTTAAGTTCGCTCATACATTCCCTCATGGCAATATCAAAGCTTTGCATCCTATTCAGTTTTATGCTCAACTCCATAATAAATGAAGCTATCTCGCCTGAACGCTGTGTCATGGAGTCCGGTTCAGGTTCATAGGAACGTGTAGTTAAGTACAAGCAGTACGCTGTTCTCGGTGATGTGTTCGGCTCGCCCTTTTCGTTCAGGATATTGCCTTCTTCATCTAACGGCAGATAAAAACCTTTTATCCACATACCGAAAGCATTTACGTATGAATACAGCGGTTCATTGTTTATAGCACAGTTATATATGAAGTTTTCAAGGTTTATCTCTGTGAAGTATCTTCGCAGCGGGACACCGGGATAAAAATCCGGCGCATCGGGCCGCTTTCTGAACATCATTGTGTTGAAATCATTTATCGCCATAATGCGGATCTCGCTCTTGCTGCCATCGGGCAGGATATCAAAAGCATACAATCCCGCAATTATCTTGAATTTGTTGACCAATGCCTGAAGATCCATAAAAGCCTCCTGAAATATCTTCATGATCTGATGTTTTGTAAACAACATCACTTAATAAAATTATACTATATTTTTCATAGAAAATCAATAGCAAATATAATTCAAAATACAAAATGACAATAATGAACTTATCTGCGGCGGCATTGCATTAAGTTTTGTTTTGTGATATAATAAAAAACGAGGTGAGATCATGGCAAAAATACTTATAACCGATGATGATGTAAACATCAGCGATATGATATCCGAAGCACTAATGAATGAGGGGCATTCCGTTATAAAAGCGTACTCCGGTACGGAAGCGCTGATGGTTCTTTCACACAGCAAGCCCGATCTTGTTTTGCTAGACCTTATGCTGCCGGGACTTACCGGGGAAGAGATACTGCCTAAGATCAAGGATATTCCTGTTATAATCGTCAGCGCAAAAGCCGATATCAGTGACAAAGTCGGGCTGCTGATGGGCGGAGCGGCAGATTATATCACCAAGCCTTTTAATATAAGCGAACTTATTGCTAGGGTTGCTGTTCAGTTAAGACAGAAAGAACGAAGTATATCTGATTCCATTACCTGCGGAGAGCTTTCTCTCTGCTGTGACAGGCTTTCGGTAACGGTGAATGACAGTGAAATTCAGCTTACCCGCACTGAGTGCGCTATACTTAAACTTCTGATGCAGAATCCGGATGTGCCTGTTGGTAAGACTACTATACTCGATAAGATAAGCTATGATACCCCCGACTGCACCGAACGTTCGCTTAAACAGCACATCAGCAATATCCGCCATAAGCTTTCTGCGGTGAATGGCAGGGATCATATCGAAGCAGTTTATGGCATAGGGTTCAGGTTTAAATCTTGACGAAATCTTGACAATTTCTTTGCCGCTGTCTTGACCATTATGTGTTATTATGTTTTCAGAAAGGAAAGGTGATACATCATGAAATATGTTCTGAGAACAAAAGATATCTGCAAGAACTATAAAGATTTTAAAGCGCTGAACGGTCTCACGATGAATGTGCCACAGGGTTCGATCTACGGATTTGTGGGAAAAAACGGTGCCGGCAAGACCACGCTTATCAGACTGGTCTGCGGTATGCAGCTGCCGACAAGCGGTGAACTGGAACTCTACGGTGCTAAGCTAACAGACAACAAGGAGATGTCAAGATCACGCAGAAGAATGGGTGCGGTGGTTGAAACTCCGTCGATATACTATGATATGACTGCGGTGGATAATCTGAAACAGCAGTACCGCATTTTAGGTCTTCCCAGCTTTGATGGCATAGATGATATACTGAAGCTTGTAGGTCTTGAAGATACAGGAAAGAAAAAAGCTAAGCATTTTTCGCTTGGTATGCGTCAGCGTCTTGGTATTGCAATTGCTCTGTGCGGTGACCCTGATATGCTTGTTCTTGACGAGCCTATCAACGGTCTTGACCCTCAGGGCATAATCGAGATACGCGAACTTATACTGAAGCTCAACCGCGAAAGGAAGATCACGGTGCTGATTTCATCACATATTCTTGATGAGCTTGCAAAACTGGCAACACATTACGGCTTTATCGACAAAGGCAGGATAATCCGTGAGATGAGTGCTGAGGACCTTGAATCTGCCTGCCGCAAGTGTATGCGCATAAACGTTACCGACACGGCTGTTCTTGCAAAGGTGCTTGACGATATGGGACTGGAATATACCATCATAGATGATTCCCATGCGGATATCTACGCAAAGCCGAATATCACTCAGCTTTCGATGGCTCTGGCAAATGAGAACTGCGAAGTCCTTACTGTGGAAGAGCACGACGAAAGTCTGGAGAGCTTTTATATATCACTTGTGGGAGGTGCGGGAAATGACTAAGCTTCTTAATGCTCAGTTTCACGAGCTGTTCAAATCGAAATATTTTTATATTACATCAATAGTATGCGTTATTATCGGAGCTGGTCTGACAACGGCTATGTATCTTTTCCCGAGTTATAATCAGCCTGAAAATTCAAGAATGATACTTACCAAGGATAACATACTCGGCGTAGTGCCGTCATTTGCTACTATGTTTTTACCCTTTGCGGCTGCTGCGACAGTTGCAGTGCTGTTGGATTCGCAGTACAATCACGGCACTATAAGGAACATGATATGCTGCGGACATACACGCACAGCTATATTCTTTTCAAATCTTATCACCATGAGCGCTGCTGCGGCGATATATTTTGTGTTGTATCAGGTATCAGCAATATTCATGGCGATATGCGTTTTCGGGTTTGAGGGATATGATCTTAAAGCGACATTGGTATCCCTTTCGGCTATGCTGATAATGCAGATATTTGAAAGTACGGTGATCTCACTTATTCTTGGAAATCTTATGCGGGGCGGAAAGCTTACGATAGTTATACTTGTGGTGCAGTATGTGCTGAATATGTCCGTGGTATTAGGCATGTACAAATACGAGAGCAAGATCGCTGAGATAGCAGAAAAAATATTCCCGCAGAGCTGTATATTTTATTTTTCCTGCTTTGCTGTGCCTGAGGGCATATGGAAAAACTTTGCTGTATCAGCGGGACTGATAGCGGTAATGAGTCTGATAGGACTTCATCAATTCAAAAAATGTGACATAAAGTAGGTGTGCAAATGATCTGGTGTCTAGCGGCGACGATAGCAGTTATAATAATACTCTCGGTGAAAATATATCTGCTGAAAAAATCAGCAAGGGAGATCGTTGACGGATTTTCCGACAAGCTGCAAAAGGACACCAACACGGTAATAGATATTTCAAGCCGTGACAAGGATATGCTTTTTCTGGCTGACAGTATAAACAAACAGCTGAAATTGCTGCGTAAGGAACATTTGCAATACCACCAGGGAAACACCGAACTGAAAACGGCGATAACCAATATCTCCCACGATATACGCACACCACTTACGGCGATATACGGTTATCTTGATATGCTGCAGCAGACTGACGACCCCGAAAAGCATAAAAAGTATATCGCCATAATGAAAGAACGTGCGGAACTGATGAAGCAGCTTACGGAGGAACTTTTCCGGTATTCGGTAATAGTATCGGAGGAAAGCGAGATGCAGACAGAATCGGTAAATGTGGTGCAGGTGCTGGAAGACAGCATCATGGGATACTTTGCGGCACTGAACGAAAAGGGGATAGTCCCCGAAGTACAGCTTACCGAAGAAGCAGTTATAAGGGAACTCAACAAAGAATATCTTGCGCGGATATTCTCAAATCTTCTGAACAATGCACTGAAATATTCTGACGGCGATCTGCTGATAAAGCTTTCGGCGGAGGGCGTCATAACATTCACAAATACAGCAAATGACTTGTCTGCGGTGGAAGTTGAACAGCTGTTTGACAGATTTTACACCGTGGAAGCAGCGCATCATTCGACGGGTCTGGGGCTGTCCATAGCGCGGACTCTTGTGGAACGAATGGGCGGAACTATCACAGCGGAATATACCGACAGCAAACTGACTATCAGGATAGCGCTGTGAGTAAAATGAGAGATCTGACGGTCAGAAGTTGAACAGAAAAATATCGCCGTGACAGATCAGAAAATTATAGATATCAGACAACAAACGGATAACATAAAGACAAAAATACAGGCAGTACCTTTGGCGGGTACTGCCTGTTTCAGTTTATTATCAGAGCTTTGCCATGCCCTTTTCGGTCATTCTTTTCAGTCTGCCTTTTTCAACTATGTACACTTTGTTTGCCAGCTTCATCAGGGGTTTATCATTGAATGAGTCGGTATAAAAACTTTCGATGGGGGTATCGCCGTATACCTCTTTGTAGCGCTTTGCTTTGTTTTCGCCAAAGTTGAAGTATACCATTTCCCGCTTGTCGGGGTCGATAATGCTGCTGATGATATTATCAGTGCCTAGCTTGTCCTTGATACCGTCTATCAGCATATCGGGACCTGCTGTTATTATAACATCATCTTTTCTGACCCGCTTTATCATATTTTCATCAAGCCTGTAACTGTTTTCAGCCCAGAAGCTTTCAACTATCTCAGCCGCTTCGTATTTGTCCTTGACTGCGACTTTCAGGAAATCGTTGATCTCCTGTTCAGCTTTTTCCCTGTCAACAAGGCACATTTTGTACTTGGCAAGGTTTATCAATATCGAGGGTACGTAAAGCAGTATCCTTTTGTTTCTGCGTATCAGATAGAAAGCAAGGTCTATCGAACTTTCGCCGTGGTAGAGAGTGTTATCGAAATCAAATACTTTTATTTTGTCCACAACCTTTCAGGGTAATAGATTTTATATGGCTGAATTTTAATCCATGTCACAGTTCACTTTTGATAGGTGATATTCCGTGACTGCCTGTAAATAATTATAGCACAAAATTTCCGTTAAGTAAATACCATATCTGTATCACCTGATCTTTAATTGATTTCACATGATTATCACATAGTTATTACTTGTAGTTGTTCAAGGTGTGATAAAATAAAATTTATCGAGTTTTTCTCAGCGGGCGGATTTGATCTTGATGCTGTGAAAACTCTGTACTACTAAATATATAAAGACAGACGAAAGAAGGAGAGCAAATGTTAAAGATCAAAGACATCCGAAAGGAGTATATCACAGGTGACCTGAAACAGACCGCGCTGGACGGGGTCAGCCTTAATTTCCGTGACAATGAATTTGTTGCGATACTGGGTCCTTCGGGTTCGGGCAAGACGACCCTGCTGAATATCGTGGGCGGACTTGACCGCTATGACAGCGGCGACCTGATCATCAACGGGATATCCACAAAAAAGTACAAGGACAGGGACTGGGACAGCTACCGTAACCATACAATAGGTTTCGTGTTCCAGAGCTACAACCTTATCCCGCACCAGAGCGTGCTTTCAAATGTTGAACTTGCCCTGACCATTTCGGGTATCTCAAAGTCCGAAAGAAAAAGACGTGCTAAAGAAGCGCTTGAAAAAGTGGGACTTGGAGAACAGATACACAAGCGTCCCAATCAGATGTCAGGCGGACAGATGCAGCGTGTTGCTATCGCGAGAGCATTGGTAAATGACCCCGATATACTCCTTGCTGACGAACCGACAGGTGCTCTTGATTCCGAGACCAGTGTACAGGTTATGGACTTGCTTGCGGAAGTCGCAAAGGACAGGCTGGTCATAATGGTTACCCATAACCCCGAACTTGCGGAGGAATATGCCAACAGGATAGTAAAACTCAAAGACGGAAAAATGATAAACGATTCCAACCCTTATGAGGTAGAGGAGGACGAACTTGCCTCACCCGAGCACAAGAACATGGGCAGATCGTCAATGTCACCGCTGACTTCTCTGGGGCTGAGTTTCAACAATCTGCGTACCAAAAAGGGAAGAACTCTGCTGACCTCTTTTGCAGGTTCTATCGGTATCATCGGTATCGCGATGATACTTTCGCTGTCAAATGGTGTAAACAATTATATCAGTGATGTACAGAAAAGCACCATGGCGTCGTATCCCATAAGTATCGAAGCTCAGACTTTTGATATGAGCGCTGTGATCGAAAACACTCCCATGGGCAGGCAGAGCGAAGAAGAAAAAACTCACGATATGGACGGCGTTTATGCTGACAACTCTGATTTTGAGGACAGGGCGGCTATGACAATGAGCCTCACAAAAAACAACCTGACCGCTTTCAAAAAATATCTTGACGATAAAGACAGTGAGATAAATAAATACGTGGGTGAGAACGGCATAGTTTATTCCTACGATACAAAATTCGGCGTATTCACCTATGATGAAAACGGCGAATTCGTCAACACCGACGGCAGTACCCTCAGTTCCAGAAAGGCAACTCCTCTGGAAGGCAGGGATGTAATGGGTATGATGGGCGGCGCTTATGCATCTGATTTTTCACAGCTTATCGCAGGGGCTGACGGTAATCAGGTCAGCAATGTTATGACTGAGAATTATGAAGTCCTTTACGGTAAGTATCCTGAAAATTACGATGAGGTCGTACTTGTACTTGATGAAAACAATGAAGTCTCAGCAACTGTTCTCTATGAACTCGGTATCCTTCCCTCACAGGAATATAAAGATATCGTGGATCAGATAGATGCAGGTAAAGAGGTCAAAATAGAATCCAAAAAGCTGGATTATGCTGATATCTGTGCTAAGGATTATTATCTTATCCCCCAGTGTGACCTTTTCATAAAGAACGAGAACGGCACATATGATAATATATCGTCTGACAATACAGCCATAGAGGGAATGATAGACAGTGCAATAAAGCTGAAGATATCCGGTATCATCAAGCCTAACGCTGATTCCGATGTTCAGCTGATCAACACACCGATCGGTTATACCTCGGCGCTGACAAATTACCTGATAGATCATACCAACAACAGCGAAATTGTAAAAGAACAGCTTGCAAACAAGGATATAAATGTCATAAACGGTCTTAGCTTTGAAGCTGCCGATGATAAGCAGAAGATCGAGGATGCAAAGACATATATAAGAAGCCTTAACACAAGTGAAAAAGCTGGTATTTACACTATGATGATGCAGTCCATGGACAGTATGTCCATGATGTCGATGGCAGGAATGTCCATGGATGATCTTTCGGGTATTATCCCTGAAATTTCAGGGGAGATCCAGAAACAGAGCAACTCAGCAAAAGCAGATAAAACAGGGGAGTCCGATGATGCTGAAACAACAGAAAACGCAGATATCCCCGATATGCCCGATGCAATGGCAGACCCCGAGAATATGAGCGAGATGGATATGTCGAAATTACTTGATGAATATCTTGAATCTCCCGATGATAATGTAATGCTGATGATATATGATATGTATATCTCAAACGGCAACTATGATGATACACTCTCGACACTTGGGGTTGTAAGTCTAGATGCACCTTCATCAATAGATATCTACGCAGACGATTTTGAATCAAAGGACGCCATAGCACAATGTATCCAGGACTACAACAATGAGGCAGGTGCTGAAGACCAGATAACCTACACCGATTATGTAGGTCTGCTGATGTCCTCGGTAACTACGATAGTAAATACAATATCCTATGTACTGATAGCCTTTGTTGCTGTATCGCTGATAGTGTCCTCCATCATGATCGGCATTATCACCTATATCTCCGTTCTCGAAAGAACAAAGGAGATAGGTATCCTCCGTGCGATAGGTGCTTCAAAGAGGAATATCTCACAGGTATTCAATGCTGAAACATTTATCATCGGACTTTGTTCGGGTATTATAGGTATAGGACTTACCCTACTTATGCTGATACCCGGCAATGCAGTGATACACCAAGTGGCAGAAACAGATGATGTTAATGCATCACTCCCTGTGCTGAGTGCATTTGTACTGATAGCCCTCAGCATATTCCTGACACTTATAGGCGGTTTTATCCCCGCAAAGAAAGCGGCAAAGAAAGACCCTGTTACAGCACTCAGGACAGAATGATATAAATTTTTTCCGCCGATGTGTTTATATTAAGCACATCGGCGGGTTTATATCCTAATGGTAATATATATACTTTCTATATTGAATTGTATAAAAATATTATTGCGGTTATTTTATTAGGATGCACGCAATATCAAGAGACTAAAGCAAAAAAATCACAATTATGCAAATAAGTGAAACGATAAATGTTGATTTAACAAAAATTACTTCCAATTTAAATTATAATATGTTCCAATATGATATTGACAAATATGTGTTTAATTGTTATAATCTTACTATTAAATATTTGTATAAATGGAGCTTCCTGTAACCAAACAAATCAAGGGGTTGCAAAAAAGAACACCTCAGTGTAGAATGTAAATACTGACGATGCGAAAGTTAGTAATACAAACTACAGAAAGG
>Ga0256405_10004536_pt1 | contig 25829 bp, 25 predicted proteins | sample RumenRJG_02DNA_FD_189096 | JGI IMG/M metagenome (GOLD analysis project Ga0256405, IMG submission 189096) | Bovine rumen microbial communities from Lethbridge, Alberta, Canada - RJG_02 | ecosystem: Host-associated > Mammals > Digestive system > Stomach > Rumen | place: Canada: Alberta... | reverse complement strand
ACGTCTATACGCAGAAGTTCGGCATTTCCCTGACGTATAAATTCAATTCGACCCGAAGCAAATATAAGGGTACAGGTGCCGGTAACGATGAAAAGAACAGATTATAAACTCTCTCTCGTTAGGGCAGTCGTCAGCCTTCGTGCTGACGCTGCCCCATATAATAAAATCACAAGCGAAATGAAACAAGCAAAACTTCTCTTCCTCCTGATTGCCCTCGTCGCAATGGCAGGGCTGGCCCAGGAGATTAAAATGAACGAGACGACTATCAACGACTACATCTCGATGCTTAATCAAAAAGGCTATCAGGCTTACAGCTTTGAAGAATCATGGGGTCGGTTCTATTGATTATTCAGTGATCCACTACATGGCACCCCCTGAGTGTTTTTCATGGTGAGGGCTTCGCCATAGGCGGGTCAACAAATCCAGTACGAAGTCATATTTCTCAGTTGAAAAGGTCAACGTTTCCAGTACAAAGTCCACAAACCCGGGAAAAGGGACAACAAAAGCAGGAAAGCAGACAACCTGATCAGAGAGATAAGTCAACAGAATCAGTATAATAAACAGTAATTAACAAAACAGCAACAAATCAAGGCTCAAAAGGAGTCAACACTATACAGGGAAAGACAGACTAAAACACAGAGAACAGAGAACAGAGAACAGTAAGAAAAAGTGAAATAAGTGAATAAATAAGTGAATAATAAATTTTATATTATATATTATATATATATAATATATAATATAAAGCACATTTGTAGTATAAAATGAAAAACTTTACTGTTCTCTGTTCTCTGTTCGCACGATCCCAAATCTGTTGTCAAATATTGCAGCACCCCGTAAGAAACGTCTCCTATAGGCTAAAGGAATATCTCCCGTACACCACGGGAGATATTGGAATGAGCTATGGGAGATATTAGAGTGAGGCATAGGAGATATCGGAGTAAAAACAGCCCCTATCCGTTAACTTGTATTAACAATAATTCTTCATTTTATTGACATATTTTTACACGATTTTTCCTCCAAACTATTGACATCGCATGTTAAATGTAGTACCTTTGCACTTGACAATAGGGTCAAGTGCGATTGCGGGCTGTGGCTCGGAATAACTCTCGGAGGCGGTTACAGCATGACGTGAATGCCCCGAACGGGATATTTCCACGAAAACGTCGTATATATAATATAAAGGTATAACAAATAAAACGAAATGAACATGAACAAGAAAACCATCATCATGTCACACAGGTTGTTTCTATGATGTGTCCTTCCCGCTCACCCGGTCGCGACGGGTCTTATTGAATCCAATGGAAATAGACATAGAAGGCAATCTCCAATACAATCGTTATGATTGACAGGAGGGAAAGGGAGCCGACAATGTAGAATACCGCTTGTACTTGAGCTTACGGTTACGACAATAGATGATGAGAGCAATGCCGGCAGCCAAGGGAACGAGGGCAAGAACAGCGAAGAAGAAGAAAAAGGCTCCGCCGATATTAAAACCGATAGCACCACGCGGCTGGTATTCCGGCTCGGCATAGAGGGCAAGACTGTCAGTCAGTTCCACTACCAAGGCGGAATCCCCTGCCTCTTCCGCTCTCTCAATCTGTGACTGGATACGCTGATACTCGGCATGCAGATGGAGAGAGTCAGCATTATATGCCTCCAACGCTGCCTCATACTCCTGTTGCGCCACCGAATACTCTTCCCTCTTTTCATCCAGGCTGTCCTCAAGTCCGAATATCATGAGGATACAACCCAGGATGAATAACACACTACAGACCGTCAGTAGCCATCCGAGAAAATTCAGACAGCCACTTGGTTTCTTGACGGGTCGGGTAATCTCCTCCATTATTTCTTGTCCTTAATATGATACCTCTCCAATACAGGAATCTCTTTGATAAGAGCATCAGACAAGAGTCCTGCCACGACATAGGCACCATATATATTATAATGTGTATTGTCCTGACGACCTTGCGGTAAGGCAGGGTGCTCACCCGGCTTGTACCACATGTGGAGTTTCTTGGAACCCTCCACTCCTAATGACTGCTCCAGGTCATGAGTAATCCTGTTGGCATCCACGAAATGCACATTCATACGCAATGCCACATCACGGGGAGCAACAGCATAGAGTTTATGGGTATCTATCAGGGAATCACCCTCCGCAACTTTGGCACCATCGGCAAAGGTTGTGTTACGCAGAGCCTCATCATCATCATTCTTCACTGTCTTTGTAGCGAAGTTACGACGGACGACAGGGTTCATAATAACAGGGATGCCCCCTTTCTCACGCGTCTCTCGCACGAACTTGGCAAGATTATAGTCGAAGGTGGAGCCCGGGTCTGTATGACGTTCTATTTGAGGTTTCTCGTCATTATGACCAAACTGGATGATAACGTAGTCGCCCGGTTTGATGAGCGAGAGCACCTTGTCCCAACGACCCTCATCAATGAAACTCTTGGAGGAGCGGCCGTTGACAGCATGGTTATCGACACGGATATACGTAGAGTCAAAATAACTCTGCAAAGCCATCGCCCACCCTCTTTCCGGTGATCCCGTAGAGAGGTCTTTCTTGGCTGCGGTAGAATCACCTATCACGAAAATGGTGGTCAGTCGATTTGGCTTCAGGGAAGTCAAAGTCACCAAGACCAGCAACGCCATCAATATCCTTCTCATAACTTGCCTATCAGTTCTTCCGGGGTTACCATTTGCTGTTCACCAGTCTCCATATTCTTCAAGGTAATCTTCCCCTCTTTCATCTCATTCTCACCTGCGAGGGCGACGAAAGGAATCTGCTTGGCATTGGCATAGCTCATCTGTTTCTTCATCTTTGCGGTATCAGGATAGATTTCCGCCCGGATGCCTTGTGCACGTACCTTATTTATAATAGAGAGACAATAAGCAGTCTCCTTCTCACCGAAATTGATGAAGAGGATCTGAGTAGCCGTCATCGAGTCTTTCGGATAGAGGTCTAAAGTGTTGAGGACATCATAGATGCGGTCTGCACCAAAGGAGATGCCTACCCCACTCAACCCCGGCATGCCAAAGATGCCCGTCAGGTTATCATAACGTCCACCACCTGTTATACTGCCCATCTCTACGTCAAGAGCCTTCACCTCGAAGATGGCACCCGTATAATAATTCAAGCCACGAGCCAGAGTCAGGTCTAACTGAATCTCGTTCTTCAACCCCACAGACTTGAGGACATCCAGGATATACTGCGTCTCCTCGACACCTTTTTGTCCTGTCTCACTACTACTTAGCACCTCTGCGATGGTCTGCAGTTTCTCGTCATTCGTTCCCGACAAGGAAATAATCGGCTGGAGTTTCGTGATCTGTTCCTCTGTCAGTCCATCCTCACGCAACTCCGCATTCACATTGTCAATACCAATCTTGTCAAGTTTGTCAATGGCAACAGTGATATCCACAATCTTATCAGCAGCACCAATGACTTCTGCGATACCAGACAATATCTTGCGATTATTAATCTTAATCTGAACACGGATGCCAAAACGGGTAAAGACAGTATCAACTATCTGCATCAACTCCACCTCGTTAAGCAGGGAGTCAGAGCCTACCACATCGGCATCACACTGATAAAACTCACGGTAACGACCCTTCTGGGGACGGTCAGCACGCCATACGGGTTGAATCTGATAACGTTTGAAAGGCAGTTGCAGCTCTTCGCGGTGCATCACCACATAACGGGCAAAAGGCACTGTCAGATCGTATCGCAACCCTTTCTCACAAATCTTGGCTGCAAGGTGCAGGGCATTACGCTCTTGGAGTTCCTGCTCCGTCACCTTACCCATGAAGTCACCACTGTTCAGTACTTTAAAGAGCAGTTTGTCACCCTCCTCACCGTATTTTCCCATCAGCGTCTGAAGGGTCTCCATGGCAGGAGTCTCTATCTGCTGAAAACCATATAGCGCATAAACTTCACGAATCGTATTGAAGATATAGTTGCGCTTCGCCATCTCGACAGGTCCGAAATCGCGTGTTCCCTTTGGTATACTTGGTTTCTGTGCCATTTACTTTCTTACAATAGTTTGCGCACGGTCAGGACCGATAGAGATAATCTTAATAGGAGTCTCCAGGAATTCCTCCAGGAACTTGATATAGTCTTTGAATGCCTGTGGGAACTGCTCCTCGCTGGTAAATGAGGTCATATCCGTTTTCCATCCCGGGAGTTCCTTATAGACAGGCTCGATACCTTCCTCAATATTATAGGGGAAATAATCAATCTCGGTACCATTCTGCTTGTAAGCAACACACGCTTTGATGGTATCGAAGTCGTCCAGCACGTCACTCTTCATCATAATAAGCTGGGTGACACCATTCACCATGATGGAGTATTTCAGTGCTATCAAGTCAATCCATCCACAACGACGCTCACGACCGGTTACAGCACCATACTCATGACCTAAGTCACGGATACGCTTACCTGTCTCATCAAACAGCTCGGTGGGGAAAGGACCTGCACCGACACGAGTGCAATATGCCTTCATGATACCATAAACATCACCTATCTTGTTAGGACCGATTCCCAAGCCCGTACAAGCACCGGCACAGATCGTATTGGAAGAGGTCACGAAGGGATAAGAGCCGAAATCAATATCCAGCATCGTACCCTGTGCTCCTTCACAAAGAACACTCTTACCACTCTTCAGCAGATTATTAATCTCATGCTCTGAGTCAACGATGGGGAACTGACGGAGATACTCAATACCCTCCAGCCATTTCTTCTCGACCTCCGTGATGTCATAGTCAAAATTCAGAGACTTGAGGATGGCATCATGACGTGCCTTTGCCTTGGCATATTTCTCCTCGAAGTTCTCAAGGATATCACCTACACGCAGACCGTTGCGGCTTACCTTATCAGTATAGGTAGGACCAATTCCCTTACCTGTCGTGCCTACTTTATTCTTTCCTTTCTGTGCCTCATAGGCAGCATCCAGGACACGGTGTGTGGGCATGATGAGATGAGCCTTCTTAGAGATATGCAGTCTGCTCTTCAACTCATGACCACTTGCCTCCAATGCCTTTGCCTCTTCCATAAACAGGTCTGGAGCCAAGACCACGCCATTGCCTATGATGTTGACCTTTCCGCCCTGGAAGATACCAGACGGGATACTCCTAAGCACATATTTCTGTCCTTCGAACTCCAATGTGTGTCCGGCATTTGGACCACCCTGGAAGCGAGCGACCACATCATACTGTGGTGTCAACACATCAACAACCTTTCCTTTTCCCTCATCGCCCCACTGCAGTCCGAGCAGGACATCCACTTTTCCTTGATTCATTTTTTCTTATTTTGAGTTTTTTGCTTTTTCTGATGACTTTTCGTCCTCGTAATCTTTGCCTGGCACGTGCTGCATATCCCATAAATATAAAGGGAATACCCATCCTTCCGGAAACGTTTCAAATGCATATTGCCAATAGTCTCTGATATCTGAGGAGACTTGATTTCTGTAACTTTCCCACACACAGTACATATTTGATGACTGTGGCTATTGTTGTCATAACATGCCTCGTATTTTGTCTGCCCTTGGAAACGATGGCGAATCACCAACCGCAACTCCATAAAGAGCTTCAATGTATTATAGAGTGTTGCCCGACTGACTGGAAACTTATTATCTTTTGCGAGATTGTCACTTAGCTCCTCTAGAGTAAAATGCCCGTTTATACCATAAACAGCATCTAATATAGCATAGCGCTCAGGCGTTTTCCGGTGATTATTCATCTCCAGATAATTCGTCAGAATCTGCCTGACCGTTGTCCTCACGCTTTCCTTCATAGAAACATTAACACCTAAAACCGCACAAAATTACAACATTTTATTCAGAATAAGGCATTAATTATTTAAAAAAGTTCTAAATTAAGACTTTTAAGCGCACTTTTTGCCATTCGTTCATAGACCAGTCCTAATTCTGCAAAGCGGACGATGCTCTGCATGGCGGCTTTCCGCACACTCAAGGAAGGACTTTGCAAAGCCACCAATGCCTGGTCTATAAACTCATTGATACCTCTTTCGTTGGGTTCTTGTTTGTTCATAAACAAACGTGTGAGAATATGAAAGCCACACAACTGGTATAACTCCTTATCGGATGCCACCCATTGGTAAGCCTTCTCTGCGGCGAAAGGCAGATACTGATAAAGATTAAACGCCGCCTGCTCCGCAATCTCCTGTGAGACAGTCTGCTCCATCCAGATGTCGACAACCTCCGGCAGCATTTGGTCTGCCGGCATCATCATCGTCGCAAGAATCTTACATTCTCTGACATCAGCTTTCCAGAGTTCTATCGCCAAGTCGTAGTCTTTCCCTATCTCTCTTGCTTTCTCTTGAAGCATTGGTATCGCAGCTCCCCAATTTAGCCGATACTCAACACCCTTGTCACGCATAGACTGAGCCGTATTACCGTCCATCAGCAACCGGAAAGACTGCTTGATCTCCTTAACCCGTTCTTGTATCTCTTTCCTCATACCATCGTACCATATTCTGAGCTATAACGCAACATTTGCTCCGCATAGCCCTCTGTATAATCTGCCAGGATATCTGTAATCTCCCCTTTGGCATCCCTCTTGACAATCAGTCTGGGATTGATGAATCCCTTATAAGGAGCCAAATGAAGACGTTCATAACGCTCCAGTATCTCTTGATGGACAACTGGGTCAACATTTACCGCATACCGCTCTACCAATTGGCGAGCAGCCTCATAATCACCCTCACTCTTGATTCTTTGTATCTCAGCAAGAAGTGTTGCGAATAACCGACGTAGCTCTTGGTAGTCATTGATTTGCACATAGGTCTTCCCACTCTTTTTGATGATGTCAACAGCCTTGCCATTCTCATAACACCAGTGGGCTATCAATGCACGATTCCTCATGTGGTCTTCCTCAATCTGATTCCCTGGCTGAATACGGATCAACTGAGTCAGCAGTCCGTTCATGATATAAGAATAGTATTGCGACTTATATGCCTCTTCATTAGGAGTTAATCCGAGTTCCACCAATTTCGCATCGGCGATATAATATAGACCAAACAAGTCAGCACGGGCCTCCTCTATCGTGTTACCATAGGCTTTCAGGGCATCAGGGTCTGTATCAGGCAACAGTTGTCCACTACCATGACCGAGACACTCATGAAGGTCGGTATGGAGTTCATCACAAATGTCCCCATATTGCTCTATCATTCTCAGCGTGTCCTCGTCGATGACAAACTCCTCTTTGAATCCATTTCCATGAGCAGCCTTATTATATGCATCGGTAATATTACTGATGGTGATGCTCTTGCTACCGTACTCCGCTCTTATCCAGTCGGCGTTAGGAAGATTGATGCCAATGGCGGTGGAAGGATACTCATCACCTCCCAGCATAGCTGCGCAAATGGCATTGGCAGTAACCCCCTTCACTTGCTTTTTACGAAAGCGCGGGTCAACAGGTGAGTGGTCCTCAAACCATTGGGCATTGGTACTGATCGTCTGTGTCCGTCTCGTCGCCTCAAGGTCTTTGTATTCCACAATACCTTCCCACGATCCTTTAAATCCCAAGGGATCACCATACACCTCTATGAATCCATTCACGAAATCCACCCTGCCTTCATGCTCGCTCACCCACTCTTTACAATATTCATTGAAACACTGGAGATCCCCAGTCTGATAATAGCTGACCAATAAACCGATAATTCTTCTCTGGTGATCATTCTCTGCAAACTCTTTAGCCTGCTCCAACCAATAGACAATATTCTCTATAGCTGCAGAATATCTTCCTCCGACACGCCATACATCCTCGTAAATACGGCCATTCTGCTTGATCAGCGTGGAATTAAGTCCGAAGGAAGGGGGTTCCTCTCCCTGATATGATTCCTTTTGTTGCTGATAAAAAGCCTCCGCCTCTTGCTGACTGACATTTTGATAGAAGTTACAAGAAGATGTTACTACCAAATCCTCTCCATCTGCCTTGTTTACCCTCTTGGGGGCAACGGCAGGATTGAAAATGACTGGAAAAATATCATCACAAAAGGCATCTAAAGACTCACCTGGTCTCAAAGGGACAGCCTGTACTGGCACTTGTCGTATCACCTCTCTCAAATAGTTTTCCGAGAATCCCGGCAGGAATTTCTCACACCCATAATGGTGATAGATGCCATTAGAGAACCAGACTCTCTTCAAATATACTTCCAGAGCCTGAAAATCTGCTGTTTCATGATCAACATTCTCTGCCGTATAAATTGCCTCTAATGTCTTACGGATACGGAGGTTATATTTACCAAATTGGTCGAAAGTGATATCACGACCGTAAAGTGTTGCTTGCGATAAAGCATAAATATATCGTTTCTGGGACAAAGTTAACTGCTCAAAACCAGGTAATTGGTATCTGAGCAGTTGCAGGTCGGCGAAACGTTCGTCTGAATAATTAAGCATCTTGTTTCTTAATTCTTGTTTTTGTACGTCTAACCTTCTGAGAGGGATGATTTTCATAATGTCTCAAACGATACTCACGGGGAGTCATGTTCATGAATTTAAAGAAAGAGGCATAAAAAGACTGACGATTGGAAAACCCCACCATGTCACTCACCTCTTCCATCGTCAGATCCTGATAGCGTTTGTCGACCATGATGGTCATCGCCTCTTCAATGCGGAACTTATTCACAAACGACGTGTAGTTCATGTGAAACTGAACACTCACCACTGCAGAGATATAACGGGTATTGGTACCCAGTTCCTCTGCCAACTTCTTTGCAGAATAATCCTTGTCTTTGTACTTCTTCTGCATGACAATGACATCAAGGATACGTCCTTTCAGACCATCCATCAACTGAGGATTCACCAGCGTACGATACGCTGCTTCCTTCACTTTCTTCTCAGTGATATTATACTTTGCCATACCAAAAATAAATGTAACAGGATAATTATTTTGTTTATTACTTTGCAAAAATAACAAAAAAAATCAATAATACATCATTTTTCTACAGTTTTTTTGAAAAAAATATTATTTTTGTTCCCAAATTGACAAAATGGATACAAAATCGATACTTAAAAGTTATTTTGGCTACGATACTTTTCGAGCTAACCAGGAAGAAATTATCAATGCGGTTCTTCGTCATCAAGACTGTTTAGTACTCATGCCCACTGGTGGGGGAAAGAGTCTTTGCTATCAGATTCCCGCCATAGCCATGCAAGGCACTGCAGTCATCATCTCCCCATTGATCAGTCTGATGAAAGACCAGGTGGAGAGTTTAAATGCTAATGGCATAGATGCCGCAGCCCTCAATAGTGGCAATGACTTTAACACAGACACTATTGTGAGACGCAAATGCTTAGATGGCACTTTAAAATTATTATACATCTCACCAGAAAAACTATTGGCAGAAATTCCATTTTTGTTAAAACAAATGACAATTTCCCTGTTTGCTATTGACGAGGCTCATTGTATTAGTCAATGGGGACACGACTTCCGACCAGAGTACACCCAATTAAACATCTTACACCAGGAGTTTCCCGAGATACCGGTCATGGCATTAACAGCCACAGCAGACAAGGTTACCCGTCAGGATATCATAAAACAACTGTGCCTGAAGAATCCTCAAGTTTTCATCTCCAGTTTTGACCGTCCTAACTTGAGCCTTACCGTAAAACGTGGGTATGCCACAAAAGAGAAAGACAATTACATCTTAAATTTCATCAAAGCCCGTCCATTGGAAAGCGGCATCATTTATTGCCTCAGCAGGAAAACTACAGAAAAGGTAGCTAAATATTTGTCGGAAAACAATATACGATGTTCCATATACCATGCCGGCATTCCTCAGCGTGACAGAGACAAGGCACAACAGGATTTCCAAAAGGATGACGTACAAGTAATCTGTGCCACCATTGCCTTTGGCATGGGAATAGACAAGAGTAACGTCCGATGGGTTATCCATTACAACATGCCGAAGAGCATAGAGAGTTTCTATCAGGAGATAGGAAGAGCTGGTCGTGACGGAGCCCCTGCAGACACTGTCCTTTTCTATTCCCTTTCCGATGTAGTACAGCTCTCCCAGTTTGTCAAGGAAAGTGGACAACGGGAAATCAACCAAGACAAATTGAGACAGATGCAAAACTATGCGGAGTCAAGCGTTTGCAGGAGACGTATTTTGTTAAATTATTTCGGAGAACAAAGAGATCACGATTGTTGCAATTGCGATATATGCGAGCACCCGCCCCGCCGTTTCGATGGGACAGAGTATATCCAAATGGCTCTCAGTGCCGTTAAACGCACGGAAGAGAGCATCCGTACATCAACCATCGTAGAAATATTGAAAGGAATATCCTCCCCCACCGTCAAACGGAAAGGATATGACACGCTCAAAACATTCGGAGTCGGAAAAGCATTATCCACCAATGACTGGCAGGACTACCTGCTACAAATGCTGCAAATGGGGTTCATAGAGATTGCTTATGACCAAGGTAATATCATAAAGATCACAGACAGTGGCAATGATATTTTATATGGCAGGAAGCGTGCTGAACTCTGCGTTATAGACCATACTGTAAAAGAGTCTGCTAAACCCAAACGCCGTTTGCATTTACAGATACCCACCATTACAATACCCGGACTTCCTGACACAACGGGGACAGAGGACAACAAACTCTTTGAAGCACTCAGAGACCTTCGCCGCCAATGTGCTGACGAAGAAGGCTTCCCTGCTTATATCGTATTCAGTGACAAAGTGCTACACTCCCTCGCCACTATCAAACCAACTACTTTGGACGCGTTTGGGTTTATCCAAGGGATTGGGGAGCACAAGAAACAGAAATACGGGAAACGATTTGTCGCCCTCATTCAAAAATACGTCTAATGACGAAGGTCTTGTAATTTGATGTCTCTGATAGAATGGAGATAACCGGCGTGCAGTTCCTTTGCCTTTGCCCATTTGTCAGAGAACTGACCAGAGATATCAACATCCAGTTTCCATTGTCCGTATGACTCCAACCGGTCCAACATCACTCCCAATGTCAGATTCTTGATGTCCTCAGCGGGTAGGAAACGGGAAGTCTCTCCTTTCTCGTCATTCGTCAGTTCCACTATCAGCTCTGCATTCAAGAGGTCTTTCAAGAGATCATTGACAATACGGATAGGGATACCCGTCTCATCACGCAGACTGGAGGCAGAATAAGGTTTCCCTCCCTCTGCAAAACGACGGCAGACACAACTCATCAGCAAGGCACACATCATCGTTCGGTTACGATGGCTGACCTCCATGGTATTGGCATCGTAGTCATAATAATCCAAATACTGATTAGCATAACAAAGCTCTGCACCAAAAAGACAAATAGTCCACGATATCTGTACCCAAAGCATAAACAATGGCAATGCGGCAAAAGAGCCATAGATAGCATTATAACCTGAAAGGAATATTTGTGAATGGATATAGAATATCTGCAGACCCTGCATCGCGACGCCAGCCAAAATACTTGGCACTATCACATGTTTAGTTTCCACATAAGTATTAGGCATGAAGGTATACAGGGCAATGAACATGACTATCATCAAAAGATATGGGATCATATCAATCAGAAACCGGATAGCAGGTCCTAACATCAGATAGTCAGGCATAGAATCAGCTATAGTTGCCATAAAGATTGAAAAACCCGAAGTCACGATAATGATGATGGGAAAACAAAAAAACATAGCAAGATAGTCTGTAAAGGTACGGAAGATACTACGAGGTTTGGTCACTTGCCATATCTCGTTGAACGCATCTTCCACATTACTCACCAGCATCAGCACCGTATAGAGCATGAACAACAATCCGACACCAAGGAAGACACCACTCTTCGTATGCACCAAATAACTGTTCACAAAACCGATGATAACCTCCGCGATTTGTGGCTGCGACTCAAAAGCGTCACGGAACCATATCTCAATATACTTATTGAAGCCAAAGCCGCGGGCTATGGCAAAAACTACTGCAAGAATAGGAACGATGGCGAGCAATGTGCTATAAGTCAATGCAGAGGCTTTGGTCATCACTCGCTTGGAAATAAAGAAACGGATGGCTATCACCAGTTTTTTCAATATCTCCACCAGCAGAAACTTAACTGGAGGAAGATCATCTTTCGAAATCCTCCAGATGTCGGTCTCAAAAAACCGAATTATCTTCTGTATCATATTTCCCATCGTTGTACTCTTTCAAAAAAGAAAGCACTGTCCCTATAAGCCGGGTTCTGTATCTTCCAAAAGGAAAGATGCCTGTCATTTATCTACTCCGCAAGTCACCCTACGGCTCTAGCATTCCACCCTCCATCGTATTACTCGGACGGGCAGCCCTCAGACGATGGTTTACATGAACTTGCAGCCCCCAGATGGAACAGCCCACTGATCACCCAGTGGCTGGTGGTCTCTTACACCACCTTCTCACCCTTACCCCATTACATGAGGCGGTTATTTTCTTCTTCCGACACCAGCTGTCACCAACTGCTTCCACTTTCAGAAGTGGGGTGCCCTATGCTGCCCGGACTTTCCTCCCGTGCCCTGCCCTCTCATCAAAAGACAGAGGTGGTTGGCACCAGCGACAAGCCGGGACACTGCTTTCTGACTGCAAAGGTAATACTTTTTTTCTAATTCAGACATAAAGATTTTCCGAAAAAGACAATAAAATTACCATTACCTTTGGTAATGTGAGTTTTTCTTTGTAATTTTGCACGTCAAAAATATAATAAAGACTAAATACAGACAATGAAGAAACCAACAGCAATCTTACTTCTGCACTGTCCTGACCAACAGGGTATCATCTCAGAAGTAACTCGCTTTATCACTGACAATCAGGGTAATATCGTCTACCTCGATCAGTATGTAGACAAACAAGACGGCATGTTTTTTATGCGTATCGAATGGGAACTGGAAAGTTTCCTCATTCCTCGTGAGAAAATCCAGGAGTATATCAACACGCTCTATGCCCAGCGCTACCAGATGTCATGCAGGTTGTATTTCAGCGACAAACGTCCTCGCATGGCAATTTTCGTTTCAAAGATGAGCCACTGCCTCTATGATCTGCTGGCTCGCTGGAAAGCAGGAGAATGGGAAATTGACATTCCCTGTATCGTCAGTAACCATGAGGATCTCAGATATGTTGCGGAGCAGTTTAACATTCCCTATTATGTCTATAGCATTAAGAAAGACCACTCCAACAAAGCGGAAGTAGAAGCCGCCGAGATGGAATTGTTAAAGAAAAACCAAGTGACCTTCATCGTCCTTGCCCGCTATATGCAGATCATCAGCGACGAGATGATTGCCGCTTATCCGAATCATATCATCAACATCCACCACTCCTTCCTTCCTGCCTTCGTAGGAGCCAAGCCTTATCATCAGGCATGGGAGCGTGGTGTGAAGATTATCGGTGCCACCAGCCATTATGTCACTGCGGAACTAGATGCCGGTCCCATCATCGAACAGGATGTGACCCGTATCACCCATAAGGACACACCAGAGAGTTTGGTACTGAAAGGTAAGGATTTGGAGAAGATCGTGCTGTCGCATGCCGTCTCAAAGCACATCCAGCGTAAGATCCTCACGTATAAGAACAAAACGATTATCTTCAGCTGATGAATTTAGCCATCGTTAAATATAATGCAGGAAACATCTACTCGGTGGTGAACGCACTGAGGCGACTGGGTATTGAGCCGCTATTGACGGATGATGCCGAACAGCTTCAGAAGGCTGACCGTGTCCTCTTCCCGGGACAGGGTGAGGCTCGTGGCGCTATGGAATATCTGAAAGCCCGCCGACTGGATGAAGTCATCCGTGACCTGCGACAACCCGTCTTCGGCATCTGCGTAGGACAACAGCTGCTATGCAGACACTCTGAGGAGGGAGATGTAGACTGTATCGGAATCTTCGATGCTGAGGTCAAACGCTTCCAGCCTCAACGCCATGAGGACAAGGTGCCCTGCATGGGATGGAATGAGCTGGATGTAAGGGGTAAGAGTAATGACGTGAGTTGTCCACTCTTCTCCAGACTCGGTGAGCATCCTTATGTTTATTTCGTACACTCCTACTATGTACCTCTCTGTGACAATACGGCAGCGGTTGCCGACTATATCCAGCCTTATTCCGCCGCGATGCACAAAGACAATTTCTATGCCTGTCAGTTCCATCCAGAGAAAAGCGGAGCGGTTGGCGAGAGAATCATCAAAAACTTCTTAGCGTTATGATAGAACTGATTCCTGCCATAGATATCATCAACGGACAATGTGTCCGACTGACCAAGGGTGACTACGACCAGAAGACGGTCTACCGTGACTCCCCTGCCGAGGTAGCCTGTGAGTTTGAGAAGATTGGTTTCCAGCGTCTCCATGTAGTAGATCTCGACGGAGCCAAGTCCAAGCATATCGTCAACAGTGATGTACTCCACCATATCACGACAGAAACCAACCTGAAGGTAGACTTCGGAGGAGGCATTAAAACGGATACAGACATCGAGACAGCCTTTGCCAATGGCGCCCAGATGGTGACTGTAGGCTCTATTGCCGTCACTAATCCCGACCTGTTTATCTCATGGATGGAGAAATATGGTGCTGAGCGGATGATTCTGGGTGCTGACGTGCGAAACGGCAAAATCAGCATCAACGGATGGAAGGAGGACTCTCAAGAGGACCTGCTGCCTTTCCTCCGCAAATATATAGAGGCTGGTGTCAGGACGGTACTCTGTACTGAGATTTCCAAAGACGGAACCCTACAGGGTCCTGCCATCGAACTCTACACTCAGGTGATGGAGGCATATCCCGAACTGCATCTGATAGCCAGTGGCGGTGTGTCGAGCTTTGCTGATATCCAGGCACTCGACAAGGCAGGTATCCCTGCCGTCGTCTTTGGCAAAGCGATTTATGAAGGTAAAATAAACTTGAAGGAACTATGGGACTGGCAAAACGCATAATACCTTGTCTGGACGTAAAAGACGGTGAGACGGTCAAAGGCACGAACTTTGTCAATCTTCGTTCTGCCGGTGACCCAATAGAGTTAGGAAAGGCTTATAGCGAGCAAGGTGCCGATGAACTGGTTTTCCTCGACATCACCGCCTCTTTTGAAGGACGCAAGACGTTCACGGAGATGGTGACGAAAGTGGCAGAGACTTTGAATATCCCCTTTACCGTGGGTGGTGGTATTAATGAACTTGCTGATGTGGAACGGCTGTTGTATGCTGGTGCCGACAAGGTGAGTGTCAACAGTGCGGCAATCCGTCATCCCGAGCTTATCGACCAGATAACGAAACGGTTTGGCAGTCAGGTATGTGTCTGTGCCATCGATGCTCGTCTTGACGAGGATGGATGGCACTGTTATCTGAAAGGAGGCAGGGAGCGTACGGAACGAGGACTCTTTGAATGGGCCCATGAGGTACAGGAACGGGGTGCTGGCGAGATTCTCTTCACCTCCATGAATCATGACGGAACCAAGAACGGGTATGCCAACGAGGCGTTGCGTGAACTCGCCGACAACCTCTCCATTCCTATCATTGCCAGTGGCGGCGCGGGAAAGAAAGAACATTTCCGTGATGTCTTTGTAGAGGGACATGCCGATGCAGCCTTGGCGGCAAGTGTCTTCCATTTCGGGGAGATTCCCGTGCCGGAACTCAAACAATATTTAGCAAAAGAAGGAATTAACGTAAGACTATGAAGATAGATTTCGAGAAGATGGGCGGTTTGGTACCCGCCATTATACAGGATGCGACGACCAAGAACGTGTTGATGTTAGGGTTCATGAATGAGGAAGCCTACCAGAAGACTCTCGAAACCAGGCACGTAACATTCTGGAGCCGTACCCGCCAGACACTATGGACCAAGGGAGAGACGAGTGGTCATTTCCTCCATCTGGTAAGTATGCAGATTGACTGCGACAACGACACGCTGTTGGTCAAGGTTAATCCTGTCGGTCCTACCTGTCATACAGGAACAGACACCTGCTGGGGTGAGGACAATGAGATGAATCCCCTACTCTTCCTCACAGAACTTCAGGATTTCATTAACAAGCGTAAGGAGGAGATGCCTGAGGGTTCCTATACCACCAAGCTCTTCAAGGATGGTGTCAACAAGATAGCTCAGAAGGTGGGTGAAGAGGCACTTGAGACCGTCATTGAGGCAACCAATGGTACTACCGACCACCTGGTGTATGAGGCAAGTGACCTGCTCTATCATCTTCTCGTACTCCTCACTGAGAAAGGATTGCGCATCGAGGATGTGGCAGCAGAACTACAGAAGCGTCATGATCCCGACTGGGATAAGAAACGCCGTGTGGCAAAGGCAAGCGGAGAAATGAAATAAGATATAATACGCAAGAAATTATGCTTATAGATTATCAAAAAGCTAATATCTACCAGAAAGATGGTATCCTCGTATTGCAGGATGTGAACTTCCATGTCAACGAGGGAGAGTTTATCTATATAATAGGTCGTGTGGGTGCAGGAAAGAGCACACTGCTGAAGACCCTCTATTTCGAGCTGGATGTTGATGAGGCAGAGAATGCTTTTGTCCTCAATCATGACTTGCGGGGACTGAAGCGTAAATACATCCCTGCCCTGCGCCGGCAGATGGGTATTATCTTCCAGGACTTCCAGTTGCTGAGTGACCGCACCGTTCACGATAATCTTGCTTTTGTGCTGAAGGCAACGGGATGGAAGGACAAGGAAGAGATAGAGGAGCGCATCAATGATGTGCTGGAAGATGTGGAGATGCAGGATTTTGCCGACCGCTTCCCTCATGAGTTGTCGGGCGGTGAGCAACAACGCATCGCTATTGCCCGTGCCATCCTTAACAAACCGAAAATCATCATCGCTGATGAGCCGACGGGAAACTTAGACCCGGAAACAGCGGCTAACATCATCAGTCTGTTACGTCAGGTTACCCAGATGGGTACTGCCGTCGTGATGACAACGCATAACATCCCCTTGCTGAAAGATTATCCCGGTATTGTCTATCGCTGTATCGACGGACATGTAGAGGAGATCACCAACGACTATAATAAGATTGCCGCCTACGAGCAGGAGAACGAGCCTGAAGAGATCCGTAAGGTGGACTATTCTTCACGTGAGGACATTTAAAGGAAAAAAACAAAAATAACATAAGCACTATGAAAGTAATGAAGTTTGGCGGAACATCGGTAGGATCACCGGACCGCATGAAGGAAGTAACAAAACTGGTCACCAAGTCTGGTGAGCCCGTTTTCGTGGTATTGTCAGCGATGTCAGGTACCACCAATTCCCTGGTGGAAATCTCTGACTATCTCTACAAAAAGAACCCGGAAGGTGCCAATGAGGTCATTAACACCTTGGAGCGTAAGTACATGAAACATATCGAGGAACTGTACTCCACGGAGGAGATGAAGACAGTGACCCGTGACTTCATCGTGTCTGAAATGAACTATCTGCGCTCGTTTACCAAAGAACTCTTCACCTCTTTTGAAGAGAAGAGCATCGTGGCACAGGGTGAGATGATGTCCACCAATATGGTTGTGAACTACATGAAGGAACAGGGCATCAAGGCGGTATTGCTCAACGCCCTTGATTTCATGCGTACGGATAAGAACTCAGAGCCAGACCCTGCTTATATCCGGGAAAAGCTTTCCACTATCATGGAGAATAACGAGGGACAGCAGGTGTATGTCACACAAGGGTTTATCTGCCGTAACGCCTACGGTGAGATTGACAACCTGCAACGTGGAGGTTCCGACTATACCGCATCACTGATTGGTGCTGCCTTGAATGCTGAGGAGATTCAGATATGGACTGACATCGACGGTATGCACAACAATGACCCCCGTGTGGTGGACAAGACCGCACCGGTTCATCAGTTGCATTTCGAGGAGGCTGCCGAGCTTGCCTACTTTGGAGCCAAGATCCTCCACCCCACCTGCGTACAGCCTGCCAAATATGCAGGCATCCCTGTCCGTCTGCTGAACACCATGGATCCTGATGCAGAGGGAACGACCATCAGCAACCACACGGAATATGGCAAGATCAAGGCGGTGGCTGCCAAGGACAACATCATCGCAATCAAGATCAAGTCAAGCCGCATGCTTCTTGCCACGGGTTTCTTGCGTAAGGTATTTGAGATTTTCGAGAGTTACCAGACTCCTATCGACATGGTATGTACCTCTGAGGTGGGTGTCTCTATGTCTATCGACAACTCCTCACATTTAGGAGAGATTGTCGATGAGTTGAAGAAATACGGAACAGTGACAGTGGACACCGGCATGTGTATCATCTGTGTGGTGGGTGACCTCGACTGGTCGAACATCGGTTTTGAAACGCTGACGCTCGATGCCATGAAGAACATCCCCGTCCGTATGGTCAGCTATGGCGGTTCCAACTATAATATCTCCTTCCTGATCCGTGAGGAAGACAAGAAGCGTGCCCTCCAGAGTCTGAGCGACACCTTATTTAATAAATAACAAAGCAGCAACACAACACAATGACAAAAGGACAATTCCCAACAGGAAAATTCCAACAGCTCCGCACGCCGTTCTACTATTACGACGCGGAGCTGTTGCGAAAGACTTTGCAGACCATTAACGACGAGGCTGGCAAGCACGAGGGCTTCGTGGTGCATTATGCCGTCAAGGCAAATGCCAACCCTCAACTGCTGCGTATCATCCGGCAGGCGGGTCTTGGTGCCGACTGTGTGAGCGGGGGTGAGATAGAGGCTTCCATCAAGGCGGGGTTCCCTGCCTCGAAGATCGTCTTCGCCGGTGTCGGGAAGAGCGACTGGGAGATCAACCTCGGTCTTGACAACGACATTTTCTGCTTCAACGTGGAAAGTATTCCCGAACTGGAGGTCATCAACGAGCTTGCAACCCAGAAAGGGAAGGTGGCACGTGTCGCCTTCCGTCTGAACCCTAATGTGGGAGCACATACCCATGCCAATATCACGACAGGACTGGCAGAGAACAAGTTCGGCATCGCCATGCGTGACATGATGAGTGTCATTGAGGAAGCATCCCATATGGAGCATATCAAGGTGGTGGGTCTTCATTTCCATATCGGCAGTCAGATACTGGACATGGGCGATTTCGAGGCTCTCTGCAACCGTGTCAACGAACTGCAAAACGAGTTGGAGCGTCATCGCATCATTGTGGAGCATATCAATGTGGGAGGCGGTCTTGGTATTGACTACCAGCACCCTAACCGTGTTCCCATCCCCGACTTCAAAGCTTATTTCGATACGTATGCCAAGAAACTGAAGTTACGCCCTGGGCAGACCCTGCATTTTGAGCTCGGTCGTGCTGTGGTGGCTCAATGTGGTAGTCTTATCACACGTACCTTATATATTAAGAAAGGAGCCGTCAAACAGTTCTGCATCGTGGATGCCGGTTTTACTGACCTCATCCGTCCCGCCCTCTATCAGGCTTACCATAAGATAGAGAACATCACCAGTGAGGAACCCGCACAGACGTATGATGTGGTAGGTCCCATCTGTGAGTCAACGGATGTCTTTGCCAAGCAAGTCGACCTGAACGGTTGCCGTCGTGGCGACCTATTGGCGATACGCTCGGCAGGTGCCTATGGTGAGATCATGGCATCTCAATACAATTGTCGCTGTCTGCCGAAAGGCTATACAAGTGATGAAATCTAACAAGCCAAGATGTTAAACGATACTAAGAAGGAAACAAACATACAACTATCTGTCGTGATAGTCGTTCACAACGAGGATACGGTGCTGGCGGAGAATCTCCCTGCCTTCCTGAACATGTCGTGCGATACCCCTTACGAGGTCATCGTGGTGGATGACACCTCCAACGACAACACCTCGGATATACTGAAACAACTGAAAAAGGAATATCCGACACTCCATACCACCTTCCTTCCTAAGTCGGTGGCAAATCCCAGCCGTCTGCAACTCGCCTTGTACATCGGGGCGAAAGCGGCAAAGAGCAACTGGATCGTCATTGCTGATATCCACCGTCCTCCCAGGTCATCAGAATGGATAGACGGTCTGGCAAGAGAGACGGCTTCTGGTATCTCCGAGGTCGTGATGATATATACCAACCGTAAAAACCCGGAGTTCGTGGACTACCGGTCTTTCTCCCAGTTGGAGGATGCCATCCCCTTATTACAGAAGACGGAACGACGCTCCGGAAAGGGACATCAGGGACAGTTTCTGAAGATGAAAAGGGGCATCTATGATGCCGTGGCTATACACAGGAACTGCATCTATGAGGCGATACGGCAATACGACCAACACATCAAAGGCAGCAAACTGATGGGCTTGCGCATGTTGGTTTTTTGGAAAAGCTGAGCACCATGAGGATACTTCATTACATACCCAAGAGCGACAGCATGATCACCAGTTACGTGGACATGCTGGTAAACAGTATGGGGCTGGAGGCAGAGAACACCATCGTGAGCGAAGAGGCTGCCGCCAAGGAAAAACTGCAAAGTATCCATTTTGACATTCTGCATATCCATGGGTGCTGGCACTATTCCGCCTATCGTATCCTTAAACTTGCCCTCAAGAAAGGAGCCCGCATGGTATTGTCACCCTACGGACAGTTGGAGCCATGGATCCTGGAGGATCACTACTGGAAAGACAAGCTTCCTAAGAAGATGCTCTTTCAAAAAGAAATCGTGGAACGTGCCTATGCCCTCATCATACAAGGCAAGATGGAGGAAGAGTGTATCAGGAAACTCGGATGGAACGACCGCACGGAGATTATCCGCAACCCTGTCATCACCCACTCCACCACACCTGCGGAGATGGCACAAAAGACTTACCTCGTCTATCGGAAAGTACTCGACAGTCATACGATAGAGCTGATGCGTGAGCAGACACTCCATCTGCTGCGCTGCTTTATCAAGGCTGGTATCACGGGAGACAGCCGCTGGGTGACCGACGACTTGTACGACATCAACGACCCCGAGCAATGGCGCTATATCCTGATATATGCCTATTACGAGAATATCAGCAGTATCGTGCTCCGCGGTGCCCATCTGCTGAACTACCAAGTTCCGCAAACGGATATTCATAAAATCTCCTGCTACCTGCCCAAGAACTATGAGATGCCCAAGTCGATACAAGATGCCATCGGGATGCAGTACCCTTCGGAGAACGATCGGTTGATGGCTACTTTCCGACAGGTGCGCAAACTCATTCTGCACCATCAGTTCACCATCAGTCATCTGTGTGAGATAGACCAGGAACTACGGGAGCATGATGCGGAGGAAGACCATCTTGCAGAGACGCTGAAAGACGCGAAACTATACAAGACGGCATGCAGGGTCATGCAACTGCTGGCTGACAATACCGGCTTTGACGAGGGCTTCATGCCCTTCCCTCCCCTTGACGACCGTATAACGACGAAAATAGACAAACAAATATATAATCACCTGAAGATATGAGTCAGACTACTAACCTGAACCGTGACATGCACTATCTGCAGTTGCTCTCCAACTCGTTTCCCACGATAGCGGCTGCCTCGACAGAGATTATCAACCTGGAGGCTATCCTTAATCTACCGAAGGGTACGGAGCATTTCCTTGCCGACCTTCATGGGGAGAGCGAGGCTTTCCTCCATGTACTGAAGAATGCCTCTGGTAATATCAAGCGTAAGGTGACGGAGCTTTTTGCGGGCGATATCCGAGACAAGGAGCGGAAGGAACTGTGTACCTTGATATACTATCCCGAACAGAAGATAGAGCTCATCAAGGCTGCCGAGCCAGATATAGAGGACTGGTATCATATCACCATCCACCGCCTCGTTGCCGTATGCCGTGATGTCAGCAGCAAATACTCCCGTTCCAAGGTGCGTAAGTCGCTGCCTGAGGATTTCGGCTATATCATCGAGGAACTGCTGCATGAGCGGACGGACGACAGCAACAAGGCGGCGTATGTCAATGTGATTGTAGACACCATCATCTCTACAGGACGTGCCGACGACTTCATCATTGCCTTATGTAATGTCATCCAACGTCTCGCCATCGACCAGTTACATATCCTCGGGGATATCTACGACCGTGGTCCCGGTGCCCATATCATCCTCGACACCATGCGGCAGTATCACTCCTGGGACATCCAGTGGGGCAACCATGACATCCTGTGGATGGGAGCCTGTGCGGGTAATGACGCCTGCATCTGTAACGTGCTTCGTCTCTCCCTGCGTTATGCCAACCTCGCCACGCTGGAGGAGGGCTATGGCATCAACCTCGTACCCCTTGCCACCTTCGCTATGGAGACCTATGGCGATGACCCTTGTGAGGAGTTCATCCCTCGCCTGCTGAAAGACAATACCCTCGACGAGAAGACGATGCGGTTGACGGCTCAGATGCACAAGGCGATTACCGTCCTGCAATTTAAGACGGAGGCTCAGATCTTCAAGCGTCGTCCTGAGTGGATGATGGAAGACCGGTGCCTGTTGGATGCCATCGACTATGAGAAGGGCATCTGTCACTTGGACGGCAAGGACTATGAGATGCTGTCTTGTCAGTTCCCGACAGTTGACCCCAGCGCCCCATGTCGGATGACTCCCGAGGAGGAGCTGCTGATGCAGAAGCTGCATCATAGCTTCCGTGTCTGCGAGAAGCTCCGCAAACATATCAAGATGCTGCTCTCGCACGGTTGTATGTATAATGTCAGCAACCATAACCTGCTGTTCCACGCCTCCTGTCCGCTGAATGCGGACGGCAGTCTGAAGGAGGTGGAGCTCTACCAAGGAAAGAGATACTGTGGTATGGACCTCATGCACAACATCGGCATGATTATCCGTGCCGCCTTCAATACCGACTCCGATGCGGAGCTGCGCCAGTTTGCCAAGGACTATTTCCTGTACCTCTGGTGTGGCAAGGACTCTCCCTTGTTCGACAAGTCGAAGATGGCGACTTTTGAGCGGTACTTCCTCAAAGACAAGGAGACCTATAAGGAGGAGAAAGGCTACTATTTCCAGTTGCGCGACTCGGAGGAGATCTGTGACCGCATCCTTGATGCCTTTGGCGTGAAAGGTCCTAACCGACATATCATCAACGGACATGTTCCCGTACATGCCTCGAAGGGTGAGAATCCCATCAAGGCGAATGGTAAGTTGATGGTGATTGACGGTGGTTTCTCGGAGGCTTACCACAAAGAGACGGGTATCGCCGGATACACGCTGGTTTACCATAGCCGTGGTTTCCAATTAGTTCAGCATGAGCCATTTACGAGTGCCCGTGAAGCCATTGAGAAAGGTACTGACATCAAGTCTACCACCCAACTCGTAGAACTCTCCACCCACCGCATGCTGGTGGCTGACACGGACAAGGGTGACGACCTCCGCTCACAGATTGACGACCTTCGTGAGTTGCTCTACGCCTACCGTCATGGTATTCTGAAAGAGAGGAAATGAAGCATCGTGTCATCATCGCCTTAGGCTCCGCCTACCTGCAGGCTGTCCATATCCAATGGGCTTCCGAGCGGTTGTTCACCCTTTTGGACGACTGTACGTTCTCCAAGCGGTTATGGACTCCTGACATCAAAGGGACGGGCAAGTGGTATATGAACCAATTGGCGTATGCCACCACGACCTTATCAGTAGATGAGCTTCAGACAGCATTGAAAGAGATTGAGACCTCAACAGGTCGAACGACAGCGCATGTAACCATCGACCTCGACCTGATGCAGTATGACCAGCAGCGTTACCACGAGAAAGACTGGCAGCGTGACTATATTATCCGTTGCCTGTCATCACTTCCTTGCTAAATAAAATTTACAAGGCAGCATCAAGACCGTCCCCACCCGCTGAAGGGCGACCACAAGGGGCAATGGGAATGCCACATCCAGCCAAACTGGCTGATGACGTGGGAGCAGCACGATTGTAAGTTGACGCTATTATTCCTTGAGACAGAAACCCATGCCGACCTGTTTGGCTGGTAATACCAACAACATCATAAAATATCTGCAAATCTATCACTAAAAAGGTATAACGCACTGATAAGCATCCGATTGCATACTTGCAGATTGACTTTATCTGCCAATCAGTATATCTGAGAGGAACGTGGAAAAATGATAGTCTTTCGCCCACATCATCTCATCTTTGTGACTAAATACAGAGGAAGGTATCCCACCATGGATACCTTTTTTCATTTTCATCACTTCGGAATTCATCTGATAGACGGGTGTCTTCCGTAATACTACCGATGAACTGTCTCCCTGCCGGCTCATGTTGCGCCATGGATGTTTGTTGCCATACCGCCACTCCCATACCCTCATGATGGAGTCTGTCTGATGAGAGTCACGTAGCATACCCTGCCCCTTACAGGTCACGGAGATTGCTGTCAAAAGAAACAAGATAGCTATTAAACCTTTCCTGTTCATACTACTGTCACGGCTTTTACATTGTACTTGCTGCAAAGATACTACAATTTCGGCTAACCCTCAAAACTTTTCCCCAATTATTCATAGATTTACTCATTTGAGCATCGGAATATAAATTAGGATTCTCGTATTGTTTAATAAGAGTATCAGAAATTCAAAGAACACTTACGAATTTCGCAAAAACATATAACCATATAACATAATGTGGCTCAAATGCCCTTGTACAAAGGGATTGAGCCATGTTACATGTTGCTCAAACATGTAACATACATGTAACATACATATAACATTTGGGTGAGAAGTATGTTATATGTATGTTATATGTTCAGCAAACATATAACATGCTTTAAAGCCTCTGGTTATCGGGGCTTGCGCCCTGTCATGTTATATGGTTATATGTTTTTGCGATTTTCATTACGATTAACGCATCCATTTGACAAAGATATAGTTTATCATTCGTTCCGATACCTCCTAAGGGGGTACTCCGATGCCTCCTATGGGTGACGCAAGGCATCCTTTAGGGGGTAAAGGAACTATCCCCATGACCCTTAGGGATAATCCCCAAGCCCCACGAAGCCCGTACCTTCGACCTTTGAAGCCCAGGGCTTCGACCCACGGAGGCGGCACCTTCGACCCTCGGCGCCTAAGGCTTCGCAACCCGCATGCAGTAGTTTGGTAAACACAGAGACACGGAGACAGGGATTGTTTGTTGTCGACAGGGGGACATACCAAACGTATGGTATATAAAAATGCCATGCAGAGGGTATTGTGGGAATGGGGATTCCGCCGTACCTTTGCACTGTGATTTTTAATCACCCTGCGAATTAAGTTAAACCATTTAAAGGAAAGAAAAATGAAAACAATGATGATGAACATGCGAATGTGTTGCTGTTGTTGTTGCAGCACGCAGATGATGCGTAATGAGAAGGAGGAGAGAAGTAACCAACACATTATTAATATATATAAAGAACGACAAGAACATGAGAAAATCAGTATTCACCATAGCATTGCTCTTAGGGCTGCAAGTTAGTCAGTCAGCCGGAGCACAGAACGAGCAGGTACCCCTCCGCGTACAGCATTCTGTACGCCCATTGGTAGAGAAATGGGTTGCCGAGTATACCAAGATCAACCACGACGCCGCTTTCCAGATTGTTACAGGGAAAGCCACCAACACAGAACATCAGATATCATTTGTGACAGAACAAGCCGACGATGCCGTTTTCGTGGCACGCTATGCCGTACTGCCCGTAGTGACGAAATCGTCGGAGGCAGCACAGCTGCTGGGCAGCAAGCGTCTGAATGCCAAGAAACTGAAGAGTCTTTTCTTCGTGAAGGACGAGTTTGACGATGACACGAAGGAGAGCAAGGCAGAGCAAGCGCTTCATATCTACACAGGTAATAGTCAGCAGTCGGCATCCAGAGCCTATGCCCAGAGTTTCAAGCAGGAGACGAGTTCGTTTAAGGGTAAAAAGATTTCAGGTGATGACAGTTTCCTCAATACCGCGTTGAGCCGCGACCCGTTAGGTA